>FUFK010047399.1_pt1 | contig 16446 bp, 16 predicted proteins | sample 1021851 | NCBI WGS metagenome assembly FUFK01 (sample SAMEA51879418, study PRJEB19060) | metagenome | reverse complement strand
CGCCGAAGATCACATCGAGGTAATCCTCAAAATCAGGGAAGCCCTGGGCAAAGGGNTCGGCAACATCCGCACGGGANCCACCCCCNCNCTGCCAGGCCTCACGCCGGCGGGGATCGCTGAGCACCGCATAGGCCTCATTGACCAGCTTGAAGCGCTCTTCAGCAACGGGATCGTTGCTGTTGAGATCAGGGTGCCAGCGGCGCGCCTCCCGGCGAAAGGCCCGTTTCAGTTGCTGATCTGTGCAGTCGGAATCAACCCCCAGCAGAGACCAGTAATCAGGCTCAGCGGTAGATGTCATCGTCCCAAGGTGCAGGGTCACGCCGGCTCAGACCACGGCCACGGTCACCCGGACGGCTGGGGGGACCCCAGGGGTCGTCGTCCCAGTCATCGGCAAACAGCTCATCCTTGAGGGAGCCCAGGGTGTTGCGGATCCCCTGAAGCGGGCTGCCATCGGCCTGACGTTCCGCCGACAGCCGGCGGTTCAGCCCGAACAACGCCTCCTCGAGACCACTCACGCAGAGATCAAGCTCCTGGAGGTCGTCATTGGCGAGGCAGTCCTGCACGTCACGCATGGCCATTTCAACGGCCCGTTGCTGCCGTTCAGCGCCATAGGGCCCCAGCTCGAGCGAGGCATCCCGCAGCCGCCGTTCCGCCTGGGCAAGCAAGGTCTGAGCCCGGTTGCGGCGCTCGATCTGGTTGCGTTTGCGCCTGTCCTCATCAGCCCTCGCCTCCGCTTCCGCCAGCAGAGCGGTCACATCCTCCTCATTGAGGTTCGAGCCGCCCTGAATCGACACCGACTGCTTGCGGCCGGTGGTGCGNTCGGTGGCACTGACCTGCAGCAGNCCATTGGCATCGATGTCGAAGGCCACCTGCACCTGGGGCACCCCCCGCGGNGCNGGNGGAATCCCGGAGAGCCGGAAACGNCCGAGNGANTTGTTATCCGTCGCCATCTGGCGCTCCCCTTGCCANACNTGGATTTCNACGGACGACTGATTGGCTTCCGAGGTGCTGAACACATCGGACTGACGCACGGGGATCGGCGTGTTGCGGGGAATCAGCACCTTCATCAATCCGCCGATGGTCTCCAGTCCCAACGACAGGGGGGTGACGTCGTTGAGCAGCAGATCCCTGAGTTCACCGGTGAGGATTCCGGCCTGTACAGCAGCACCGATGGATACCACCTCATCGGGATTCACCGATTGGCAGGGATCGATCGGCACGAGGGTGCGCACCAGTTGCTGAACCATCGGCATCCGCGTNGCACCACCCACCAGCACGACGTCATCGATGTCGTCAGCCGACCAGCCGGAGTCGCGCAGNGCCGCCTGGACNGGACTCAGCAGACGATCCAGCANATCGGGGCAGAGCCCTTCGAAGGTGGCGCGGTCCAGGCGGGTTTCGATGTGCAGCGGACCATCGCTGCCGGTGGCAATGAAGGGAAGCGAAATCGGGGTGCTCAGCACGCCNGAGAGTTCCTGCTTCGCCTTCTCAGCCGCTTCCGTCAACCGCTGCAGGGCCTGGCGATCGCGGCGCAGATCAACCTTGTGCTCCTCTTCAAAGGCATCGGCAAGCCAGTTGACGATGCGTTGATCGAAATCGTTGCCGCCGAGTTGCGTGTCGCCGTTCGTCGCCTTGACGTCAAAAACGCCATTGGCGATGCGCAGCAGCGACACGTCAAAGGTGCCNCCACCNAGGTCGAAGACCAGGACCCGTTTGACGGCGCTGCGGTCAAAGCCATAGGCCAGAGCAGCTGCAGTGGGCTCATTGAGNATGCGCTCCACCGAGATGCCCGCCAGNCGTCCGGCGTCGCGGGTGGCCTGGCGCTGTGCGTCGTTGAAGTAAGCGGGCACGGTCACCACCGCCGCTTCCACCGGTTCACCCAGATAAGTGGACGCGTCATCGACAAGCTTGCGAATGATGCTGGCCACCAGTTCTTCGGGCGCGTATTCCCGCTCGGTCACCGGACAGGGCACCCGAACCTGCCCCTGGTCGTTGGCACGCACCGTGTAGGGAACCGANAGGCTGCTGTCCTCCAGTTCGTCCCAGTCCCGGCCGACGAACCGCTTCAGGTTCGAGAAGGTGTTGCGGGGGCTGAGCACCAGCTGGCGCCGGGCCAGCTGACCCACCAACAGTTCCTGATCCTTGGTGTATCCGACAACGGATGGGGTGGTTCGGCCGCCCTCGGCATTGGCGATCACGTGGGGACGACCTGCCTCCAGCACAGCGACAACCGAATTGGTGGTCCCCAGATCGATTCCGACGATCCGCCCCATATCCCTGAAAACTTGATCCCCACGCTAACGGCAGGTTCAAACCGGCTCCAGTCCCTCCCTTAAGCGGTTGTTAATGCCCCCAAACGGTTCGGGTCATACGTTGTAAGGGCGCGCCATTGGATGCATGTCCGACCCGGACAGTCGTTACTTGCTCCGAAGCCGTCCACCAGCGGAAAAGCTGGTGGACATCAGTTTCAGAAATCTCGCCATCGCCATGGCCTCCGTTGTGGCGATCGTTCTGTTCTCAATCCTTGTGGTGGTTTTCCANGGGAGCCTGGATTCCATGGCCCGCTACGGNTGGCANTTNCTGGTCACCTCAGACTGGAATCCCGTGGACGATCAGTACGGGGCNGGNGCCGCGATCTACGGCACCNTGATNACNTCNCTNCTNGCNTTGNTGATCGCGGTGCCCCTCGGNGTTGGCACAGCCATTTTCATCACCGAAAACATCATTCCCAAGCNGATNNGNGANGTGATCGGCCTGATGGTGGANCTGCTCGCGGCGATTCCATCGGTGGTGCTTGGCCTCTGGGCCATTTTNGTNNTGGAACCGTTCATCAGGCCTGGGCTNGAACTTCTNTATCAGCTGTTCAATTGGTTCCCCNTGTTCAGCACNCCNCCNATGGGTCCTGGCACCATTCCNGCGGTATTAATCCTGGTGGTGATGATCCTGCCGATCATCACGGCTATTTCCCGTGATTGCCTGAATCAGGTTCCGCCGCAACTGCGCCAGGCGGCCTATGGGGTGGGCACAACCCGCTGGGGAGCCATCATCAACGTGATCCTCCCGGCAGCGATTTCCGGAATCATTGGTGGTGTGATGTTGGCCTTGGGCCGGGCCATGGGCGAAACCATGGCCGTGACCATGATCATCGGAAATTCCAACAACTTCAGCGTTTCGCTGCTGGCCCCTGGCAACACCATCGCAGCGATGCTGGCCAATCAATTTGGTGAGGCGGATGGCTCCCAGGTGTCATCACTGATGTACGCAGCGTTCGTGCTGATTGTTCTCACCCTGTGCGTGAATATTTTTGCCCAGTGGATCGTGAAGCGTTTGAGCCTGAAGTACTGACATGACACAGACGCTCACCCACAACAANGCCGAGTCAGCNTCTGACCTCAGCTACAAACCCTTTCAACGCAGAAACATCAGCAGCAGGGCGCTCTCGTTTCTGGCAGCCCTGTTTGCCGCGATTGCTGTTCTGCCCCTGATCCTTGTGCTGGGCTACGTGCTCGTGCAGGGGGGCAGCAAGATCAGCCTGGCCCTGCTGACGCAACTTCCACCACCGCCAGGCCTCGAAGACGGCGGCATCGCCAATGCGATCGTTGGAACGCTGGTGGTGACGGCCATCGCTGCACTGATCGCCGTTCCGGTGGGCGTCGGCGGCGGCATTTTTCTGGCTGAATACTCCCGTTCGGGATGGTTCGCTCAGTTCATTCGCTTCGGCACCAATGTGCTGGCCGGGGTGCCATCGATCATTGCCGGCGTTTTCANTTACGGCACGATCGTCACCAGTCGAATCCTGTTCGGAAACGCCTACAGCGCCGTGGCCGGCGGCATGGCACTGGCGGTGCTGATGCTTCCCACAGTGATCAAAACCACCGATGAAGGTCTGAAGCTGGTGCCCGACGATCTCCGGCGTGGCGCCCTCGGCGTGGGGGCATCCCGGTTCGTCACCGTTGTTCGAATCACCCTGCCTGCCGCATTAACCCCGATAGCCACAGGGGTTGTNCTNGGCATCGCCCGAGCAGCAGGGGAAACAGCTCCCTTGATCTTCACCGCTCTGTTCTCACCGTTCTGGTCNGATCTGCTCACGCCGGAAGGGATCTTCGCTCCAATCGCGACCCTCTCGGTGATGATCTACAACTTCGCGATCATGCCCTACGAATTTCACAACGAGCTGGCGTGGGCCGCATCGTTTGTGCTCGTGGTGATGATCCTGGCCCTGAACCTGTTCTCTCGCTGGCTGGCGCGATTTGCTGCCAAATAAACCTTTTTCTGCATAAAACAATGACGACTCTTCAACAGCCCCAAGCCACCGAGTCCCACAACGCAGACGTCGCCCTTTCCCTGCAGAACGTCACGATCAGCTACGGCAATTTCGAAGCCGTCAAAAACGTCTACTGCGAGATTCCCCGCGGCAAGGTGACAGCCTTCATTGGCCCATCCGGATGTGGAAAGTCCACGGTGCTTCGTTCATTGAATCGGATGAACGATCTGATCGAAGGCTGCTCACTGAAGGGAAGCATCCTGTTTGGAGGTGTAGACCTCTACGGGCCCAGGATTGATCCCGTGGAGGTGCGCCGCCGGATCGGAATGGTGTTCCAACAACCCAACCCATTCCCGAAAAGCATCTACGAAAACATCGCCTTCGGCGCTCGCATCAATGGCTACACCGGAGACATGGATGAGCTTGTTGAGCGTTCCCTCCGCCAGGCGGCGGTTTGGGATGAGTGCAAAGACAAGCTGAATGAAAGCGGGTATTCGCTCTCCGGCGGACAGCAGCAGCGCCTCTGCATCGCGCGCACGATCGCGATTCAGCCNGAGGTCATCCTCATGGATGAGCCCTGNTCAGCCCTTGATCCCATCTCAACGTTGAAGATCGAGGAGACGATGCATGAGCTCAAGAAGAGCTTCACCATCGTGATCGTCACCCACAACATGCAGCAGGCCGTTCGCGTCAGCGACATGACCGCCTTCTACAACGCAGAGGCCGTTGAAGGCGGAACCGGAAAGGTGGGTTACCTCGTGGAATTCAACGAGACCGACAAGATCTTCAACGCCCCCCAACAGCAGGCCACCCAGGACTACGTCTCCGGTCGTTTCGGCTGATCGCCAAGCTGTTCCCGAGCAGGACTGCGATTGCGCCTTCAAGCCCCGAAAAGGGCAAAAAAAAATCCGGTCCTGAAGGACCGGAGAAGCGGAGAGCGAGGGATTCGAACCCTCGATAGAGTTGCCCCTATACAGCATTTCCAGTGCTGCGCCTTCGACCACTCGGCCAGCTCTCCACCGGCTAAATGGGGCAGGTGAGAATGTAGCAGGGCACTGCCAGCAGACCTTCATGCGTCCCAGCCACAGGATCACGATTCACTGGCGCCAGGAGGGTCGCACCATCACCCACGACGTCCCTGAGGGGGACTACATCCTTCACAGCTTCGAAGAGCAGGGTGACCCACTTCCTTTCTCCTGCAGAAACGGATGCTGCACGGAGTGCGCCGTTCGCGTGCAGAGCGGCAACCTCGACCAGCGCGAAGCCATGGGTCTGTCGCGGGAGCTGAGGGACAAGGGCTACGGCCTGCTCTGCGTGGCCCGCGCCATCGGGCCCCTGGAGGCTGAAACCCAGGATGAGGATGAGGTGTACGAGCTCCAGTTCGGTCGCCACTTCGGCAAAGGGCGCGTCACTGCTCGCATTCCCCTCGAGGAGGAGTGAACATGACGCAATCGATCTGCACCCGTGCCGCCCACGAAGCCGGTCTCACCCCAAGCGATCTGGAGCGTCTTGTCGGCGTGGCCCGCTCAGCGGCCGATGCCGGTGGCCAGGAACTGATGCGCCACTACGGGCGCCTGTCGTCCATCGAAAGCAAAGGCCGCATCGGCGACCTGGTCACCAATGCCGACCTTGCTGCCGAACGCATCGTCTTGGAGCTGCTGGCGGAGCAAACCCCTGAGATTGCCGTGCTGGCNGAGGAAAGCGGGGCAGCCGGTCAGCAGGACGGCCTGAGGTGGTGTGTTGACCCCCTCGATGGGACCACAAACTTCGCCCACGGCTACCCCTTNTTTGCCACCTCGATCGGACTCACCCTGGGCCAGCAGCCCATCCTCGGGGCCATCGCTGTGCCCTTTCTGAAGGAGATGTACTGGGGGGCACCGGGGGTCGGAGCGTTCTGCAACGACAGACCACTGCAGGTGAGCAGTTGTGATCGGCTCGAAGACTCCCTACTGGTCACCGGGTTCGCCTACGACCGGCACACCCGACTCGACAACAACTACGCCGAGTTCTGCTGGTTCACCCATCGCACCCACGGCGTGCGCCGGGGCGGTGCTGCAGCGGTGGACCTGGCCTTCGTGGCCGCTGGCCGCCAGGACGGCTATTGGGAACGGGGCCTGTCTCCCTGGGATCTGGCCGCTGGCGTGGCGTTGGTGGATCTGGCCGGTGGAACCGTCACCGGCTATGGCAATCGACCCTTCGACCTCTCCAGTGGTCGGGTCGTTGCCGCTGGCGCCAGCCTGCATGCGGCGATCACCGANGGGCTNTCTCAGGTGNAACCACTGCCTGGAGCCGCNTTCGGNGCNCCCGAGGTCACGGCCATGGGATCCTGAGGCGTGGCCGAGAGGACGTGAGATGGCGCTGCAACCTGCAGCTGGCGCAAAGGATCTGAATCCACGTCAGGTGGAGACCAACCGACAGCTGACGGAACGTCTGGCGTCGGTTTACCGCCTCTGGGGCTACGACGAGGTCTCGCCACCCCGGGTGGAACGCCTGGCCACCCTGATGGCCGGCGGTGCCATCGACAGCTCAGACATTGTTCGTCTGGTGGCTGATGACCCCCTCGGGCTGCGCCCGGAGATGACGGCATCCATCGCCAGAGCCGCCTGCACCCGATTTGCGGATCGCCAGAGACCGCTGCGGCTCTGGGCCTCTGGCACGGTGTTTCGCACCCGTTCCGCCGATGAGGGTGGTCAGTGCATTGAGGAAAACCTTCAGAGCGGCGTTGAACTGTTCGGCGTCAGTGGCAGCGAGGCGGAGATGGAGCTGCTCAGCCTGCTGATGGCCTCCGTTCAGACCCTGGGGCTGCAGGCCAGCCAGAAACCAAGGCTGTTGCTGGGGCACACCGCTCTGATGGATCTGGTGCTCCGTCCGTTCAGCGGTGCGTTGCGTGATCAGATCCGCACGGCATTGATCGATTTCGACCGGTTGGCCATCGAGGGCTTCGATCTGGCCGACGCTGAGAAGACCAGGCTGCTCTCCTTGTTGGACTGCCGTGGCACCCCCGACCAGGTGCTGACGCAGCTCGGCAGTCTCTGCGGGGAACAGCCGGTCTTCGATGAGCTGCGGCGCCTCTGTGCCCATCTCGCCTCGGCAGCTCAGGCTCAGGCGGTGACGATCCAGCTGGATCCAACCTTTCAACCCCATTTCGAGCTCTACACCGGCCTGGTGTTCCAGCTGGTCTGTGATGGCCGCAGTTCACCGGTGGTGATTGCCCGCGGCGGCCGCTACGACGATCTGGTGCGCCGTTGCGGCGCAACGGATGANCGGGCNTTTGGCGCAGGGTTCAGCCTCGCGATCGATCCGATCCGCGAACTGATTTCAGACCTGNATGCTGCNGAACANNAGCAGTCCGATGTTCTCGTTGCTTTTTCAACGGCCTCGAATCTGGAATCCGCCATGGAGCGTCAGCGCGGCTGGCACGAGCAGGGACGCACCGCTGTGATGGCCCTGGAACCCCTGGCGTCCAAGCAGGAGGCTGAGCAGCAGGCGAAGGCCCAGGGTGGTCTGCAGCTGGATTGGGTCGATCCTTAGGATCCCGCTGTGAAGCAGGACCTCCATGGCTCATTCCATCGTCACTGACGTTTGCGAGGGGATCGCTGATTGTGTTGATGCCTGCCCTGTGGCCTGTATCGACCAAGGCAAAGGAAAGAACAAGAAGGGCACTGACTTCTACTGGATCAATTTCGACACCTGCATCGATTGCGGTATCTGCCTGCAGGTGTGTCCCGTTGAGGGGGCCATCGTCGCTGAAGAGCGCCCCGACCTGCAGAAGACGTCCTGAGCTGGACCAAGGGACGTCGGTAAAAGGTACGGGGAACCCCCTGAAACAGCCGTTGAGCCNGGGTAAAACCTGTCTCTAGTGTCTGGTTTTTCACAGCAAAGGAATGGCGGTGCTGGAGGAACAGGGTCAGATTCAGATCCACACCGAAAACATTTTCCCGATCATCAAGAAGGCCGTTTATTCCGGCCATGAGGTGTTTCTGCGGGAGCTGGTGAGCAATGGCGTCGACGCCATCAGCAAGCGCCGCATGGCGGCGATGGCCGGCGANTGCAGTGAAGGGGATGACGGGGCCATTCGGATCAGTGTGGATCGCGAAGCCAAAACACTCACCATCAGCGACAACGGCATCGGCATGACCGCCGATGAGGTGAAGCGCTACATCAACCAGGTGGCCTTCTCCAGCGCCGAGGATTTCCTGGAGAAGTACAAGCAGGAAAACGACGCCATCATTGGCCACTTCGGCCTGGGCTTCTATTCCAGCTTCATGGTGGCCGAGCGGGTTGAGCTGCTGACCCGTTCAGCCCGGCCCGAGGCTGAGGCCGTGCGCTGGAGCTGTGATGGCTCCCCGAACTTCAGCCTCACTGCCGCCGAGAAAGACCAGCCCGGCACGGACGTGATCCTTCATCTGATGGAGGACGAGCTCGAATATCTCGAACCGGCTCGGATCCGCACCCTGATCAACACCTACTGCGACTTCATGGCAGTACCGGTGCAGCTGGAAGGGGAAACCATCAACAAGATGGATGCCCCCTGGCGCAAAAGCGCCAGAGATCTGAGTGATCAGGACTACATCGACCTGTACCACTACCTCTATCCCTTCCAGGGCGATCCCCTGCTCTGGGTTCACCTCAACACCGACTATCCCTACAACCTCCAGGGCATTCTTTTCTTCCCCAAGCAGACCGGACGTGCCGACTGGGAGAAGGGGGAAATCAAGCTGTACTGCAACCAGGTGTTCGTCAGCGATTCGATCAAGGAGGTCGTTCCGCGCTACCTGTTGCCCCTGCGGGGAGTGATCGATTCACCCGATATCCCCCTGAACGTGAGCCGCAGTGCTCTGCAAACCGACCGACGCGTTCGCTCCATCGGCAACTTCGTCGCCAAGAAAGTGTCCGACCGGCTGCGGAACCTGAAAAAGGAGGATCCCAAGGGTTACGCCGAAGCCTGGGATGCCCTGGCACCCTTCGTGAAGATCGGCGCCATGGAGGACGAGAAGTTCGCCGAACAGGTGTCTGAACTGATCCTGTTCGCCACCACTGCTGCAGCAGGGGAAGGGGACGACGCTGACCCGATCGCCTGCGATGGCCGTGCCTTCACCACCCTGGAGGGGTACCGCAGCCGACTGGCCGCGGATCAGAACAAGCGTGTGCTCTACAGCACCGATGACGTTGCCCAGGCCGGTGCGCTCAACCTCTGGACCTCCCAGGGCGCGGAAGTGCTGAAGCTGGAGACGGTGATCGACACCCAGTTCATCCCCTGGCTGGAACATCGCCATGAGGAACTCACCTTCCAGCGCGTCGACTCGGAACTGGACGAAAGCCTGAAGGACAACGATGCCGAACTCACCGATCAGGACGGCACCACCGAGTCAGACCGACTGCGTGATCTGATCAAAGCGGCCCTGGCCAACGACAAGGTGACCGTTCAGGTGCAGGCCCTGAAAGCCGAGGGGGCACCGCCGGCCATGATTCTTCTGCCGGAACAGATGCGCCGGCTGAACGACATGGGCGCCTTGATGGAACAACGCCTGCCGGGCCTTCCCGAGCATCACGTGCTGCTGGTGAACCGTCGCCACCCCCTTGTGGAGGGGATGCTGAAGTTGCGTGCCGGTGGCGTGCTGGTGGGAGCGGCGGAAACATCGCCGACCGCAAGCCTGGCCGAGGATGTGGCCCGCCATCTGTATGACATGGCGCGCCTGGGCGTCGGGGGTCTGGAGCCCAATGAGCTGGCCGGTTTCCAGACCCGCAGCGCTGAATTGATGGGTGCCTTGATGCAGAGAGGACTTTGACCTGAAGACCTTTTGCTAAATTGGTTGTTTGGAACTGGTTTTTCAGCTCCAAACAACCTCTCAGTAGAAGGACATCGTCATGTCACGGGTGTGTCAGCTCACCGGTACTCGCGCCAACAACGGCATGGCCGTGAGCCATTCCCACATCCGCACCAAGAAGCTGCAGCAGGCCAACCTGCAGCAGCGTCGCCTCTGGTGGGCGGAAGGCAACCGCTGGGTGAAGCTGCGTGTCACCACCCGCGCCCTCAAAACCATCCAGAAGAAAGGCCTGGGCGCCTACGCCAAGTCTCTGGGCATTAACCTGGCNAAGATNTGAGATCTTGAACGGGTGAATCGGCGGGAATTACTAGTCAAGTCCGGCCTTTTCCTTGCAGCTNTGACGCTCACACCCTCGCGGGCTTCGGCCCTCGGGGGTGTTGTTTTGGAAACGGGTACAACCGTGCCTGATTTCGATCTGCCCGGATCCAGTCAGTCCGAACCCGATCGGAAGCAATGGAGCAGCCGTGATCTGCGCGGCCGCTGGCTCGCGGTTTACTTCTATCCAAGGGATTTCACCGGNGGATGCACGATCGAAGCCCNGGGCTTCGAAAGCCTTCACAACGACTTCCTTCAGGCCGGTGCGGAAGTGATCGGCATCAGCGCCGACAGCGTTGACGACCATAAATCCTTCTGTGAGAGCGAAGGATTGAGCTTCCCCCTGCTGTCCGATCCCGACGGGACCGTGAGCAAGGCCTACGGGTCGTGGATGGCGCCGTACTCGCTGCGCCACACCTTTCTGATCGATCCGGACGGGGTCTTGCGTGAACGCTGGGTGGCGGTTCGACCCAACGGTCACGCCCGCGAGGTGCTGGATTCGTTGGTGTCTTTTCAGACCAAAGCCGCCGTTTGACAAAAGAGGGCTTTTGCTGAATGGTGGACCGAACGAAGCGTTGTTCGAATAAATGGGTGCGGGTCAGAGTTCATTTGTAATCCTCTATCACCGCACGCCGTTCGACGAATCAAAAGACAAGAACGGGAAAAGAATATGGGTCGATCAGAAAAGCCCTAACGGAATTATTCCAACCCTTCGCAACCTCTTCCGTAGCTGCGAAAAAGGCACTTGGATTGCCTGGAGACGGGTCGACGATCAGTCGAATGAAGGCACAGAACGGTTTGAGATGGATAATCCTTCGCCGTTTACTCTGTGCCGAATCCCCCTGGAAGATGAACAGATCTCCAGTTTTTATCACATCACATCCAAAGAATGCTTCTGGCCAATTCTTCATACGTTCCCAACGTATTTCAATGTCAACAACGCGAACTGGAAGATCTTTGAAGAGGTCAACAAACGTTTCGCCAAGGCGGCATGCGCTGAAGCNGCCGAGGGTGCAACGGTGTGGGTGCATGACTACAACCTTTGGCTGGCTCCCGGTTACATCCGAGCCGAACGTCCAGACCTGAAGATTGCCTTTTTCCATCACACTCCTTTCCCGGGGAATGATGTTTTCGCCATCCTTCCCTGGCGTGAGCAGATCCTGGAAAGTTTGCTCTGTTGTGATGTCGTCGGCTTCCATATTCCCCGCTACACCGAAAACTTTGCCCGCGCCGCCACAACCCTGGTGGGCGCCAAACGAGGCCCCAAAGTGCCGGTGGACAAGAAATTCATTGAGGTCGGAACCGCCCTTTCGGAAGGCACGGTCACCAGTCACCTCGAGCACAACGGTCGCACCATTCAGCTGCTCAGCTCTCCGGTGGGCACCTCACCGGATCTGATTCAGGAATTGTGCTGGAGCCCGTCGGTTGAAAGCCATGGCGAATTGATCGTTCAAGACACCAAAAAAGGCCGAAAACTGATCCTCTCTGCCAGTCGGGTGGATTACACCAAGGGCAACGAAGAGTTGCTGCTGGCNTTTGAACGGCTGTTGGAACGACGCAAGGATCTGCACGGCCAGGTGGTGCTGATGCTGGCCTGTGTGGCCGCTGCCAGTGGAATGAAGATCTACGAAGACACCCAACGCTCAATCGAGGAGATGGCCGGACGCATCAACGGCCGCTTCAGCCAGATCGATTGGGTGCCCATCCGCTTTTCCACCCGCCGGATCCCCTACGACGAAATGATCGCCTGGTTCTGCCATGCCGATGTCTGCTGGATCACTCCGCTGCGGGATGGCCTGAATCTGGTGGCCAAGGAGTACGCCGCTGCTCGACGCAACCGTGGCGGCGTTCTTGTGCTCTCGGAATTCACCGGAGCCTCGGTTGTGCTGGATGGCGCCGTGCTCACCAATCCCTATTCCAATCGCCGCATGGATGAGGCCATCGAATCGGCACTGGAAATGGATGAAGACGAGCAGCGCGACCGCATGAGCCGCATGACCGATGCCGTGGAGAACTACACGGTGAGTGACTGGGCCGAGGAGCAGATGTCTGGCCTGTCGCCCTCCACCCCGCAATGAAACTGCGCCGCTGGCTCGCAGGCGGTGCCTTGGCGCTGGTGATGGCCCTTGGTGTTCTGGTTGGGTCAGCCTCCTCGCGCGCGGAGGAGGTGAGCATCCTCATGCCCTCCTCCTTCACCGATGCCAGTGCCGATCTGGTGAAAGCCTTCAACCGCGAGCATCGCGGCCGGATTCATCTCAATTTAATTCGAGGTCCGTTGAACACGGAATCGATTTCAGACCTGGCGATCAGCAGTCTTCTGCTCGGTGATGCGCCGTTCGACGCGCTGTTGATGGATGTCACCTGGTTGCCGAAATATGCCGCCGCCGGCTGGCTGGAAGCCCTGGATCCCTGGTTTGGTCAGNGCGACCAGGAGCAGCTGGTGCAAGGTGCACGGCTCGGCAATGACTACGACGGCCATCTCTANCGCTGGCCGCTGGTGNCCGATGTGGGACTGCTCTACTGGCGCACGGATCTGATGGANCAGCCACCANCAACGCCCGATGCGCTGGTGGAGGTTGCCGGACGCCTCGTTGAAAGCCAGGCCGTTGCCAACGGTTTTGTCTGGCAGGGGCGTCAGTACGAAGGATTGAGCTGCGACTTCCTTGAAGTGCTGCAGGGCTTCGGCGGTGACTGGATGGACACCACCACCAACGCCATGGAGCTCGATACGCCTGAGGCAACGGCGGCAGCAGCCTGGTTGAACGGTCTGATCAGCGAAGGCGTCAGCCCCTACGCCGTGACCAATTACGCCGAGGCGGAGTCGCTTCAGGCCTTCAAGGCCGGTGATGCCGCTCTGATGCGCAACTGGCCCTACGCCTGGGCTGAACTCCAGAAGGACGACAGCGCGGTGAAGGGCAACGTCGGCATCAGCCTGATGGTGGCCCAACCGGGTGAACGCCCCGGAGCCACCCTCGGCAGCTGGGGGCTGAGCCTGATGCGCCAATCGCAGCACAAGGAAGCAGCGGTGGAAGCGATTCGCTACCTCACCAGCGAAGACGCCCANCGGCAGCGNTTTCTCAACAACGGCTACACCCCNATCCAGGCGGATCTGTTCAACGACCCNGAGATGCTGAAGGCCTCTCCCGTGCTGCCGGATCTGCTGGTGGCCTTGAACCATGCGGTGGTTCGTCCGCCAACCCCGCTGTATGCCCAGCTGAGCGATGTGGTGCAGCGGGAACTCAACGGCTTGTTCACCGCTGGCGGATCCGCCGACGAGGCCATGGCCACCAGTCAGCAGCGGAGCCAGACTCTGCTGCGCGCTGCGGGAGCCACGCCATGACGATGCTCCTGGCTGCACCTGCGCTGCTGTTGATCGCGGTGGTGTTCGGCTGGCCGATGCTGCGCTACGCCTGGCTGAGCTTCCACGCTGATTCCGTTCTCACTGGCCTCGAACCGGTGGCCAACGGCGGAGCCAACTGGTGGCGACTGGCGGCCGATCAGCGCTTCTGGCTGGATGCCGGACAAACCGCGCGATTCGCCCTGATCTCAGTGGGTTTGGAGTTGCTGTTGGCCCTGGCCATTGCGCTGCTGCTNCATCAACGCTGGCGCGGCAGGGGAGCTGTTCGCGCCCTGACCCTGCTGCCCTGGGCCCTGCCCACAACGATGATGGCCCTGGGCTGGCGCTGGATCTTCAACACCCCCTACGGCCCGATTGAGGTGCTGGCACGAAGCCTTGGCCTCAACTCCCTGGATCTGCTGTCCACCCCATCGATCACCTGGCTGGTGACCGTGTTTGCGGATGTCTGGAAAACAACGCCCTTCATCACGCTGATTCTTCTGGCGGGACTCCAGAGCATTCCCGACGACCTCTACAGCGCCTTTCGCCTGGAAGGGGGAACGCCGCTTCAGGCGCTTCGCAGGGTCACCCTGCCGCTGCTGCTCCCCTACATCCTGCTGAGCCTTCTGTTCCGTCTGGCCCAGGCTTTCGGGGTGTTCGATCTGGTTCAGGTGCTCACCGGTGGCGGTCCCGCCGGCAGCACCGAAAGCATCGCCCTCTATGCCTACCTCAACGGAATGCGCTTCCTCGATTTCGGCTACAGCGCCACGGTGATGCTCGCGGGCTTCCTGTTGCTGACCGCGCTGATTCTTGCGGGCACGTTGCTGCTGAGGAGCTTCGGTCTGTTGAGCTCCCTGGACCGATGACCCATGGATCGATGACAAGTGGATCCATGACACGACGTTCCCTCTGGATTGCTCTGCTGCTGATCTGGTCCCTCGCTCCGATGCTGTGGCAGCTGCTGAGTTCCTTCACCACCGCAGATGCTCTGGTCAATGAGCAACTGAGCTTCTGGAGCCGTTGGACGCTCAACAACTACCGGGATCTGCTCAGCACCGATCCACCCTTCTGGCGTTACCTGCTCAACAGCAGCCTGGTGGCTTCCCTCACCACACTGCTCACCTTGATGCTGGCCATCCCCGCCGCCTACGGACTGGCAAAGCTGCCTCAGCGGTTGAAAGGAATCCTCCGCACTGCCGTGGTGGGCGCCGCTCTGTTCCCTTATGTGCTGCTGTTTCTGGCGCTGCTCGAACTGGCCCGCACCTTTNCCCTCGGCAACAACCTGATCGCCATCGCCATTCCCTACAGCGCTTTGTCGATGCCTCTGGCCCTGCTGCTGCTCACCGCGGCCTTCGAAGCCCTGCCCAACGACCTCGAAGACGCAGCAAAGCTGGAGGGGCTGTCGTTGTGGCAGCGGCTGCGCTGGGTGCTGCTCCCCTTGATTGCACCGGCCTCCGCCAGCACGGCAATCCTGGTGTTCCTGTTCGCCTGGAACGAATATCCCGTGGCGCTCACCTGGCTGAGCCGCAGCGATCTGCTCACATTGCCGGTGGCGATGGCCCGAATTGCGGGATCATCCACCTATTCCGTCCCCTACGGCACCTACGCGGCAGCCACCGTGCTCGGTGCCATTCCTCTTCTGGTGCTGGTGCTGGTGTTTCAGCGCCAGATCGTCAGTGGACTCACCAACGGAGCCATCAAGGGATGACACTGCAACTTCGGGCCATCAACAAGCGCTTCGGCGAGCGACAGGTTCTCCACCAGCTCGACCTCGATGTGGCCAACGGCGAATGCGTCGCTCTGCTTGGGGCCAGCGGCTGTGGGAAAAGCACGGCCCTGCGTCTGATCGCCGGGCTCGATCACCCCGATCAAGGGTCGATTCGCATCAATGGTGCGGAGATGGTCGACGTGCCCGCTGANCGTCGCCGGGTGGGGATGGTGTTTCAAAGCTATGCCCTGTTCCCGCATCTGAATGTGTGGGACAACCTCGAACTGGGGCTGCGCATGCGGGGCGGCAGCGCCGCCAACCGCGATGAACGGATCCGCGGCGTCCTGGAGGTGTTGCAGCTCAGCGAGCAAGCCCGGCAACGGCCCTCACAACTGTCCGGCGGCCAGCGCCAGCGCGTCGCCCTGGCCCGAGCCCTGTTGCGGGACCCCCTCGTTTATCTGCTCGATGAGCCGATGAGCAATCTGGATGCCCAGTTGCGTGAGGACCTGCGGCCTCAATTGCGCCGCCTGATGATCGGCGGTGAGCAACCTGTGGTTTACGTCACCCATGACCAGCAGGAGGCGATGGCGCTGGCGGATCGCATCGCTGTGATGCGCGAGGGAAGGATTGAACAGATCGGAACACCCCGCGAGCTGTACCTGCAACCGGCCAGCACCTACGTCGCCCAGTTCATCGGCCGCCCGCAGATGAATCTGCTGCCAGCCAGAGACGGAGTGATCACCGGCATCCGACCGGACGATCTAAGGCTCGATCCCGCGGGCTCACCCTGCACGATCCTCAGCCGTGAATGGTTCGGAGCCAACCAGATGCTGCTGGTGCGCTGCGATCGCGGCGACCTGCGGCTGGTCTGCCCCGGAGAAACAGCGATCGAGGCTGAGCCACGCATCAGTTGGCCCAGCGCTTGTGAGCATCGCTTCGATGCCGTCAGCGGCCGTCGTCTGCCTTCAAATCGGCTGCCATCTGATTGAGAAGC
>FUFK010014340.1_pt1 | contig 16451 bp, 12 predicted proteins | sample 1021851 | NCBI WGS metagenome assembly FUFK01 (sample SAMEA51879418, study PRJEB19060) | metagenome | reverse complement strand
AGTGTTACAGCGTTAGACTCGTTTAGCCTACTACTGTAGTACTTGCACTCGTCTGCCTTGTACCACTTTTAATATTGATTGACTATAGGTACAGGTGCTGCTGCTGGATTAGATACATCGAGTACAGTGACTGCGACTAGTATCGATGCGAATAATAGACAGCTGCATCCTGAAAAAGGTGAATATTGGGTTGTCGAACAACTCTACAAGCCAATCTCGTCACCCAAAATGCCGCTTATGAGCAGCTGATTGCCGATGTAGAAAAGGTCGCCACGCGCTCGACCGCCCCGATTTTGCTATTGGGCGCGACAGGGGTAGGCAAGTCGCAGCTGGCACAGCAAATCTATGCGCTCAAAAAAGCCAAAGCCAACAATGCCGCACAAAGCAAATACGCACTGGGAGCATTTGTGGAAGTCAACTGCGCCACCTTGCGCGGTGATACTGCCATGAGCGTGCTGTTCGGTCATGTCAAAGGCGCGTTTACGGGTGCCGCGTCCAGCCGTGAGGGTCTGCTTAAATCGGCGGATGGCGGTTTGCTGTTTTTGGATGAAATCGGTGAGCTGGGACTCGATGAGCAAGCGATGCTCTTGACCGCGCTTGAGGCGCAGCGCTTTTATCCGCTTGGGAGTGATACCCCGATTGACGTGTCGTTTCAGCTGATGGCGGGGACAAACAAGGATTTGCGTCAAGCGGTCGCGGATGGCACATTTCGCGCGGATTTGTTTGCGCGCCTGAACACGTGGACGTTTTTTTACCATCGCTAAAAGACCGTATCGAGGACTTGCCTGCCAATATCGACTATGAGCTGGCGCGTCTTGGCAGTGAGCAGCAGTATCAATACCGCTTTGAGCCTGAGGCGCGGGCGTACTTTGAAGCCTTTGCCACAAGTTCTGAGGCGACATGGCAGGGCAACTTTCGTGATTTAAGCGCCAGCATGACGCGCTTAACGACATTGTACGAAGGCAAAATGATTCGTATGCCCGATGTTAAGGCAGAAATCACCCGCCTCAAACATCTGTGGGCATTACCCAATAGCGCGCAGCATCAAGCGGATAGGGCGTATGCGCCCAGCCTAACCGAGCAGCAAGCGCACGCGGACACGGTGCTGAGCCGCCATCTATCAAGCGACGACAAAGACGCGCTCGACCCCTTTGACGCGTTGCAGCTCGCGTATGTGATTGAGGTCTGTATCCGTCATAAAAACCAAGCGGCGGCAGGGCGCTATCTGTATGCCAACTCCAGAAATCAGCTAAAAAGTAACAATGACAGCGACCGACTGCGTAAGTATCTGCTAAAGTTTGGGCTGAGGTTTGATGGGTTAAAATAATAAGACTAAAAAGGAGAAGATATGATTAATAAAGGATTTGTCGCAGGCACGCTCGTACATACGGATAAAGGACTAGTACCGATTCAGGACATCAAAGTCGGTGATATGGTGCTATCTAAGCCCGAAGGTGGTAGCGGTGACATAGAGTATAAGCCTGTGGTCAAGACCTTTGTGCATGAAGACAAAGAGATGTGGATCGTGCGTTTAGAGAAAAATAATACTTCGCCTTATAGATTAAAACCAGGTGATGAAAACTTTGATATTCAAAACTATCTGCTTGTCGATGAAAAAATTCAAGCAGCTAGTCCCATTAGTCATTTTCTAGCGACGCCCAATCACCCTGTTTGGGTAGTCGGTGCTATGGAGAATCCACAGGAAGATATTGAGTTCTATGATCAGCCTCACTTTAAACGTGTGGATGAACTACAGCAGTATGAAATTGTTGTGAATACCGATGGCGTAATGTATACCGTTGAGCGTGTACAACCTACCTATCAAGTCGCTAATGATAATCTAGAATTCAATCCAAATTATTACTGGTATCAAGAGCACTATCATGAAGATTACTACGATGATTATGTGCAAGATGCCGAATCGCACATGCTGGACTATAGCGAAGCAGAATATAAGGGTACAGGCTATGTTAAAGACGTCAGCTATTACCAACAACACGGTTATCTCGATATTGGTATCAAAGATAAGAAAGGTAAACTACTGCTAACGAATCTTTTAAAAGACAATCAAGGCGAGCCTATTCCTTATACGACAACCGTCTACAACTTTGAGGTGGCAGACAATCATACCTACTTTATTAGTCGCGCAGGAGCATGGGTACATGATGCGAGTTGAAATAACCAACCTCATCAATGACAAAAAAGGAAAATTAATGAATAACACAGGCTTCGTCGCAGGAACGCTCGTACATACTGATAAAGGACTAGTACCAATTCAAGATATCAAAGTAGGTGATATGGTGCTGTCCAAGCCTGAAAGTGGCATTGGTGATATAGAATATAAGCCTGTCATAAGTACGTTTACATCTCCGAAAAAGGAAAGAATCTTTAAAGTTGAATACTTTAACGAAACGGTAGCCAAACAAGGTAAAAAAGGTAGAAACTATATCTTATGTACCAGTAACCACCCATTTTGGGTAACTCGCCAGCCTGAAGATACGGAAGGTGAATGGTTGTCGGCGGAGCGTTTACCAGCTGGATATCTAACGTCTGCTCATGGTGACACGATTGCACTTGATGATTACTCGTTTATCCCTGTACGCACCTTACCGAACTTCCCTGAAGGGACAGCGTATACTCAGAGTATTGAGGAACATGACTTATGGGAAACGGACGGTCTGGTTCAGTTTGTGAAATTTACGGATGATGGCTATCAGTTTGTCAGTTTAGCCAACACAGAAGAAGCGTTCAAAGAAGAAATCAAAACTGTCAATCTGCAAACTTCTGATGCCAAGTTGCTCATCAATGAAAAGGCACCCTTTATTATAGACCCTGATCTTTATAAAACATTGAATGTCCGCTTAGTTCAAGATATGACTCCGTCCGCTCATTCTTTAGAGCGTTATATTGAGTTTGTAAACGCTCCGTTAATGTATGAAGGTAGGATAGTAAGAGAAAATAAGATTACCAATAAAAAGTCTCATGAAATAGCGCTATATACTATTGATAAATATGGTGATGCAACAGGATTATCAGAAGATAGTATTCACGAGCAGATGCGACGCTATAACGCTGTCTGTCCTAACCCTTATGAGGACCACGTCTACAACATAGAAGTGGCGGACCATCATACGTATTTTGTTGGACACGATGCGGTGTGTGTAAACGCTACAAACACGTAGGCATCATCCATGCTAACCTAACCCAAAACCACAATAACAATAACAATAACAATAATAATAGGAAAACGCATGCCCACTGATACCCGCCCGATTCTCGTCTTTGATGTCAATGAAACCTTGCTCGATATCAGCACCCTTACGCCTTTATTTACGCGCCTTTTTAATGATGGCAGCATACTGCGCGAATGGTTCGCCCAGCTGGTGCTGTACTCGCAGACCTTGACCTTATCAGGACTGTATACGCCGTTTGGTGAGATTGGGGTTGGCGCGCTGCGGATGGTTGCTGATATTCATGGCGTTGAGATTGCCGATGCCAATATTGACGAGCTAAAGACGCGCATGGGCAAGATGCCAGCGTATGCCGATGTCGTGCCTGCGCTGACGCTGCTTAAGGAGGCAGGCTTTCGACTGGTGACCTTGACCAATTCAGAATCCAGCGAGTCACCGACACCGCTAGACAAGGCGGGGCTGAGCGACTTTTTTGAGCGCTCATTTCATGTTGAGGCGGTGCGTCAGTTTAAACCCGCACCCGCGACTTACAATCTGGTCGCCGAGGCACTGTCCGTGTCCACATCCGAGCTGTGTTTGGTCGCTTGCCATCTGTGGGACACGATAGGCGCGCAGGCAGCAGGCTGTCAGGGCGCGTTTTTATTGCGTCCGCACAATGCGTTATTGCCCGCCAACCACGTACCAACGCCCGATTATATGGCGGATGACTTACGCACATTAGCGCAGCAAATCATTACGCAAAACACCGACTCATAACGCCCAAAAAGAAACATCAAACAAGCCACCCAAACAGGTGGCTTTTTTATGTCTGATAAAACAGTTGGGTGTGAGGCGGCTTATAAAACTAGTGCTTTAGCAGTAGTAGGCTTCTTTGTCTTTTAGCGCGTCTTGCAAATAAGCAACCAATAATTTGAGCTTTTGNTCNGGCTGNNNNGNTTTNGGATACACCGCAAACATCCCCATACGCTTGCGGGTAAAATCTTGCAAAATTTGGGTTAAAGTCTGGCGCTGAAAGGCTTTATACACTAGTGCTTGCGGCAAAAAAGCAATGCCCAAATCACTCAGCGCAGCATGTTTGATGGCGCTTAAATGATTGCTATGGAAGCGGCCACTGACGGGCAGCAGCAGCTCCGCGCCGTCTTCAAATAATGGCCACAAGTCGCTACTGGTGTTATCAAATTTATAGATGAGGCAATCATGATTTTGCAGTTGGGCGGGGGTTTGCGGCGTACCATATTTGTTGAGGTAATTTTGGGTGGCGCAAATCACCCATTGACTGTCTATCAGGCGTTTGACAATCAAGGAGGAGTCTTCAAGCTCCGCCGTTCGGATGGCCAAATCAAAGCCATCTTCGACCAAATCAATCAAACGGTTGGTGATGTATAGCTCTACGGTTATCTCAGGATATTTTTTACAAAATTCAGCGATAGCCGTGCTGAGTAGTAAGTCAGAAGAGACCACAGGGGCGGTGACGCGGATATGGCCTTTCATGTTTTCGCCATAGCCGATGACAGCATTTTCCGCTTCTTGAATGGCAAGCTGAGCCAATTTGGCTTTGTGATACAGCGTTCGGCCGGCATCGGTCAAGCTGAGTTTTCGGGTGGTTCGGTAGAGCAATTGTGCATTTAAGTTGGCTTCTAGGCGCGCGATACGTTTGCTCACTACAGAATTGGTCAGCGCCAGTTTGTCAGCAACTTTGGAAAAAGAGCCTTCATCGACCACCAAAACAAACAAAACCATGTCATCAGCTTTAATCATACCGATTCTCTAATCAGGGTAATGTATTTCGTATTATAGCAAAAAAGGAAAATAACCTTGTCTGATCATGCTGTTTATCTTTGCCCTTGTAAAGCGTAGAGTGTGTGAATTCTACCCTAAGCACAATGAGGCTGTTAATCTGAGCGATTGAGTGGCTGTATGTAAGGACTGTGTTTAAGGGCGGCGTTTAAGAGTGGTGTTTAAGGATGCACAGACGATAACAGGGAGAGGGAATTTTGAATCAGACTGTCTATGGGCTACTTGCCCTATTGCCAATCATACTCAGTGGCGTATTTCTTATTGGTCTACAATGGTCGGCCAAAAAAACCATGCCGATCATTTTGGCGGTGACCGCCGTGCTCGCACTTTTTATTTGGGACATGACGTTTAACCGCGTGTCGTCCTCTATTCTTCAAGGGACCGTGATTACGATATCGGTATTATGGATCGTTTTTGGTGCCCTGTTCTTATTAAATACTCTAAAACACACGGGCGCTATTGCAGTGATTCGCGCAGGTTTTATCAACGTATCGCCTGACCGCCGAGTGCAAGCCATCATCATTGCATGGTGCTTTGGGACGTTTTTGGAAGGTGCGGCAGGCTTTGGCACACCAGCTGCGATTGCGGCACCGCTGCTGGTTGCGATCGGCTTCCCAGCTTTGGGTGCGGTGCTTATGGGGATGATGATCCAAAGCACGCCCGTATCGTTCGGGGCGGTCGGTACGCCGATTGTCATTGGAGTCAATAAGGGTCTAGATACCGTGGCCATCAGTGCGCTGCTGGCGCAAGAAGGGATGCAATGGGAAGAGTTTTTACAACTGATTACCACCCAAGTGGCGATCATTCACGGGGTGATTGGGACGTTTATGCCGCTGCTGATGGTGATGATGCTCACCCGCTTTTTTGGTAAAAATAAAAGCTGGAAAGAAGGCTTAGCCATTTGGCCCTTTGCTATCTTTGCAGGGTTGGCCTTCACCGTACCTTACGCCTTAACGGGTATTTTCTTGGGTCCTGAATTCCCATCGTTGATTGGTGGACTGATCAGTGTGGCGATTGTCATTCAGGCGGCTAAAAAAGGATTTTTGGTACCAAAGACCACGTGGGACTTTGAAGCCAAAAGCAGCTGGCCAAGCGATTGGATGGGGAAACTGGTGGTCAGCAAAGAAGATGTGGCCACCCCAGCAGGCAAGACCATGTCTACGCTGATGGCATGGTTTCCTTACTTGCTAGTGGCGCTGCTACTGGTGTGTTCGAGAATGTTTGCTGGCTTTAAGGACTTGCTCAGCAGCGCTACGCTAGATTTTAATACGATTTTGGGCGAGGCCGATATCAGTGCAGGTTTTAGTCCTTTATACTTGCCCGGCGGCCTGTTGTTAATCAGCGCCTTAATCGCAGCTTTTGTGCAAACTAAAAATCCAACGCGTGCGCTGGGTGATGCTTTGAGCGAATCAAGCAAAACCGTCTTAAGCGCTGGGTTTGTGCTTATCTTTACCATCCCTATGGTTCGGATTTTTATCAACTCTGGGGTCAATCTATCCGATGTCGCGAGTATGCCAGTTGCCAGTGCTGAGTTGTTTGCAGGGACGTTTGGCAGTGCTTTTCCACTCATCAGCTCAACCATCGGTGCTCTAGGAGCGTTTATCGCAGGCTCGAATACCGTGTCAAACATGATGTTCAGTCAGTTCCAGTACGAAGCGGCCATGAGCTTGCACATCTCGCCCTCACTCATCATCGCAGCACAAGCGGTTGGCGCCGCGGCGGGTAACATGATTGCCATTCACAATGTGGTGGCCGCATCAGCAACCGTTGGGCTGCTTGGGATGGAGGGCGCGACGCTAAGACGCACCATCTTACCAACCATCTATTATGTGTTGTTCAGTGGCATCATCGTTATGGCAGCCATTTATTTCTTTGGCTTTCAAGGACCGCTAACCTTATGAATGCACAGCAAAAAAAAGAGCAAGTAATGAACCGTTATCGATCGACCGTTTTCTATACAAGCCAGCTACCATCAGATCAGGTGTTGGTTAAATTGACCAAAATACTGGGTGCTGCCAATATACAGGCAGATCCAGCAAAAAATGAGCACTACCGCATGGGCTGGCGCTCAGGCGGCGGTAGCGCGCTGGCAGTGTTGTTTCCGCAAACGCTGCTTGAGATTTGGCAATGTCTGGAAGTGTGTGTTGAGGGCAACTGTATCATCATCATGCAGGCGGCCAAAACAGGTCTGACAGAAGGCTCAACGCCCAGCGGTGATGACTACGATAGACCCGTGGTGGTCATCAATACGCTGGCGATAAATAAGCTGTATTTGATCAATGATAATGAGCAAATTATCAGCCTACCGGGTACGACTTTGCATCAACTGCAAAACGAGTTAAAAGCGGTCAATCGAGCGCCGCACTCGGTGATTGGCTCCTCAACTTTGGGCGCGTCAATCGTCGGCGGTGTCTCCAATAATTCAGGCGGCGCGCTGGTCAAACGAGGCCCTGCTTACACGGAGCTGTCGCTGTTTGCGCAAATCAACGAGCACGGTCAGCTGGTACTGGTGAATCATTTAGAGGTCGATTTGGGTGATACGCCTGAAGAAATCCTCACCAATTTACAAAACGGCTATTTTGACAAGTCACAGTTATCCCAAAGCAACAAACTGGCCTCAGACAAAGAGTATGTCGCCCGAATACAGGATGTCAATGCCGACACGCCGAGCCGCTTTAATGCGGATAAGCGCAGGCTGTATGAAGCCAGTGGCTGTGCAGGCAAGTTGGCCGTTTTTGCCGTTCGCCTGGATACGTATCCCACCGCAACCAAAGAGCAAACCTTTTATGTCGGTAGCAATAGTGTGTATGAGCTGGCACTACTGAGACGACAAATACTATCGAGCTTTAAAAATGTCCCTGAAGTGGGCGAATATATGCACCGCGATATATTTGATGTGTCTGCCAAGTACGGCAAAGACACCTTTTTGAGCATCAAGCATCTGGGTACCAATGCTTTGCCCAAGCTGTTTTCTATCAAAGGCAGTATTGATGCCAAACTGAGTAAATGGTCATGGGTGCCCAATCATTTGACCGATAAAGTTATGCAAATGATCGCCCAAGTATTGCCGCAGCATTTGCCCAAGCGCATGCTGGAATACCGCAACCAGTATGAGCATCACCTGATTATCAAAATGAGCGATGAGGGCATCTATGAGGCGCAGTCTTTTTTAGAGTCTTTTTTTGCAGATTCAGAAACGGGCAGTTATTTTATCTGCACGCAAGCTGAGTCAGACAGCGCCTTTTTGCATCGCTTTGCTGCCGCAGGGGCCGCCATACGTTATGAAGTCATGCATGAAGAGACCGCCGGAGAGATACTGGCGCTCGATATTGCTATCCCGCGTAACACGCTTGATTGGCTGGAAAATTTGCCTGAGAGCATCACTCAGCACTTAGAAAAAAAGCTGTATTACGGTCACTTTTTTTGTTATGTGTTTCATCAAGATTATATTTTAAAAAAGGGCAGTGATGCCAAGCAGGTCAAAAAGATGATGCTTGAGCTATTAAACAAGCGCGGTGCCAAATACCCTGCTGAGCATAATGTCGGCCACTTATATGAAGCCGAACCTGATTTGCAGCAGTTTTATGAGCGCCTAGATCCTACCAATACTTTTAACCCTGGTATCGGTCAAATGCCAAAAACCAAACGCAACTGCGCGTGCTGTTTATAGCCATTTATGATGGTGATGAAGCTTGAAGTGACAGTCGCTTACTTTTACGCATCACCACCGCCAATCCGCTCCGCCAACGCCTGCAATTTTGGCACTATGATTGCCGCATAGTCGTCCGCTTCCCAATTAGCGCTTGGTACACTGGCATTGAGCGAATAGGCGTATTGCCCCGTGGCGATATCATAGACGCCCACCGCGACTGCCAATATATCAGTAGAAAACTCTCCATCAGAGACGGTATAGCCGTATTGCTCATAGTGCTCTGCCGCGCAGGTTAGGGCGCTTTTTGCATGAGTAAACGCTTCATTAGACAAACTTTCTTTTAAATTGTTAATAATGACCGCCTGCCTTGCCCGTGAGCTTGCTGCATAAAATGCTCGCCTAATCGCCGTGCGTGCCACGGGTACCGCTGAGCCGACTTGCAGGTTGACCGATAGGCGCGCGGGGCTACGGCAGCAAGCATGATAGCGCATCTCTCCTTCCACCTCGGTTGCTAGATTCACCGATACCTCATTTTCGCTAGCAAACTGTCTCAGTAATGGCTCAGCGTACGCTACCATGTCATGGCGACTCCATGCCGTGGCACTCAAGCGCACCGCATTACTGCCCAATTGATACTGTCCGTATTCATTAGTACGCAAAAACTCGAGCGTAACCTATACCATGTCAAGGTAGGTCGACCAAAGTGCATAACCTGACAATATCTTACACACGTTGATATTGTTAGCCTGTAAATATTATTCAATTAAATAATCACAATGTAAATTATAATGCAATAAAATTTAACTCGTATTTGGACACTGTATTTTTATAGTGTTTTTACTTCTACTCAAGCTCTTCTTAGAACAAAAAAATATGTGTGTTCGTTGAGAATCTATTCCTATTGCATCTACTATTGTCGTTTTTGAAGGGCTACATATTGTTTCTATTGCTTAATCTCTGCATAATATAAGGAGATTACTGTTCTAATCTCTGCATATCTCTGGGGAACGTATGAAGCATACTACTTATATTCATGAACATCCAAACTGGACTGAATGGCAATGGTCGGACAAGAAGCTATTGCCACTCGTCAGTCGTGTGCGGATATTACAAGGTCGTTTATTAGGAAAATTGCTAACGCTAGGGTTTGAGTTAAATGTTGAGGCGCAATTAGATGCTGTGACTTTAGAGATTGTCAAAACCTCTGAGATAGAAGGGGAGTCTCTAAATAACGATCAAGTGCGTTCCTCAGTTGCACGGCATTTAGGGTTAAATAATGCCAGTATGCCAACCACTACTCGTGAGATCGATGCAGTGGTAGAGATGATGCTAAGTGCTACCTATCGTTATCAACAGCCGCTATTGTTCGATGATTTACTCGGATGGCATCGAGCATTATTTCCAGATGGATATAGTGGGCTTTATCGTATTCAAGCAGGCAGTATCCGTGATGATAGTAAAGGACCAATGCAAGTAGTGTCTGGTGGGTATGGTCGTGAGCAGGTTCATTTTGTTGCCCCCAGTGCAGATAGGTTGCCAGATGAGCTAGACAAATTTTTATTATGGTTTAACACTTCGCCAAATAAGCAAGAAGATATAGATTTGGTCATAAAAGCAGGTATTGCTCATTTATGGTTTGTGACTTTGCATCCATTCGATGATGGAAATGGACGACTAACACGAGCACTCACAGAACGAATGCTGGCAAAAAGCGATAACAGTGCCCAACGCTTTTATAGTATGTCAGCGCAAATCCTTAAACAGCGTAATGACTACTACAAAATACTAGAGCGTACGCAAAAAGGTGATAAAGATATCACGGATTGGTTGATGTGGTTTTTACAAACGCTAGAGCAATCCCTCATTGTAGCTCAAGAAACTACAGATAAAATTATCAGTAAGGCGGGCTTTTGGCAGACGCATCGACAGCATGCTTTGAATGACAGGCAGGTGAAAATGTTAAATACTTTGCTGACTGATTTTTATGGCAAACTCACCACTAAAAAATGGGCGACCATGACTAAGTGTTCTATAGACACGGCACTAAGAGATATTAATGATTTAATAGAGAAGGATATGATGCAAAAATCCGTAGCATCAGGGCGCAGTACGAGTTATGAGTTGGTTTTATGATAAAAACTATATTGTTCAAGTCTGCTATGGCAGCAATAAAGTATACAAATAAGCGGTAATAGAGACAACCCATTCAGTGACATAATATGAGTGGTTCCATTATGAAGGTCTAAAATATTCGATACGATAAGGAAGTCTTAACTTTATAAGAGGGTTGCATTTAGAAGGTCTTCTTTGTATGTACAAGGGATCAATATAGAGTCCAAGCTGATTGTTCAAGATGATAAAAGCGCTTAGACTTTGCTATACATCTACTGTGCAGTTATTGATTGTAGAAAATAAAGCAAGATGTCTTATTCCTGTGTGATAAATGTGCATTGTCATTTTAGTGTTGATTTATGAATAATCACAAATAGCTTTTCTAATCTTATTTAATATCGATAACTTACTAGCAGACATCAATCTCATTAATTTATTAGGGGATGACAAAAGGTTTGATGAAGAATAAAACGGCCTTCGACTCTTAAAATCAAAGGCTGCTTCAATAGTCTAGAAGGTAGTATGTACTAGACACACAAGTACCTAGTTATATTTTACGATGACATCGCTACCCTCAAGCTCTACTTTATACGTGTCGAGTATAATGCTTTTGTCATCTAAACATTGACCTGTGGCAAGATTAAAGCGTTGCTTATAAATAGGTGAGGCGACATATAGCACATTTTCATCAGAGCCATCCTCGTTGGTAATAGTGGTGCCGCCAATCAGACCTCTAGACAAGACGTTGGCTTGACTGAACGGATCATAATTATCAAGCGCAAATAACTGTGTCTGCTTGGTGCAAAAAATAGCCACTTGTTTGCCGTTTACGAGCGCACAGACACCTGTCTCGGGAATAATATCATTGATTTTGCACACAGTGAGCTGAGTCATCAGAAGATCCTTAATAGTAAAATATAAATGAGACCAACAACAAAAAATGCTTTTTAGCGTCTAGGGCGTGTTGAACATTCGACCATGGCACTGACAGCGACTATTTTTTAGGCGATTCGATGTTAAAAATAATAAGTTTAGTCATTCTAAGCGCTTATTTTTAACGATGAAGCGGCAAAAAAGAGTCCTGTCCCTGTTGTTGTCGTGAGGGCTGATGCTAAAATTGCCCCATACTGCGTTACAAATCTCGCTAAGGCATCTGCATTATCGTCGCTTTGTGCCTTGTCTGGAACAATTTTAGCAATCAGCAGTGCCTATTTGCGAATGTTCAACACGCCCTAATATTAATAGACGCTGACACGTTAAGATTACGCCAATTCGGTCACTTTGATTTGCGTCTTTTCGATATCGGTTGCAGGGCGAATCTGCTCTCGCTCAGTGACGAATACCACATTGTCATCGCCTTGCTCACTATTAACAAAATGACGGAAACGTTTGAGTTTTTCGCTATCAGTAATGGTGGCTTTCCATTCACAAACATAGTTGTCGATGAGTAATTGCATCTGTGACTCTAGCTCCTCAGCGATACCTAAACTGTCCTCAATAATGACTGCCTGTAGATACTCAAGTCCACCTTCAAGGCTCTCGCGCCATTTAGAGGTACGCTGAAGCTTATCTGCGGTCTTGATATAAAACATGATAATACGGTCGATATATTTGACAACTGTATCCGTATCAAGATCCGTTGCGAATAGCTCGCCATGACGTGGGGTCATGCCACCATTACCACAGACAAAGAGATTCCAGCCGTTTTCAGTGGCAATAATCCCAAAATCTTTGCTTTGCGCTTCAGCGCACTCACGGGTACATCCAGATACGCCCATTTTTATTTTGTGTGGTGAGCGTACTCCTTTGTAGCGGTCTTCTAGTCTAAGTGCTAAACCCACACTGTCATCGACACCGTAGCGACACCAGTTGTTGCCCACACAAGATTTCACTGTACGCAGAGATTTACCATAAGCATGGCCCGTCTCAAATCCAGCATCGACCAGTTGGGTCCAGATATCGGGCAGTTGGTCTAAACGTGCGCCAAATAAGTCGACGCGCTGACCGCCAGTGATTTTGGTATACAGATTGAACTCTTTGGCGACTTGTCCGAGGATGATGAGTTTATCTGCAGTGATTTCACCGCCAGGTACGCGTGGCACGACCGAATAAGTGCCATCTTTTTGAATATTGCCTAGATAGTAATCGTTGCTGTCTTGCAGTGGCGTGAGTTCGGGCTTGAGTACATAATCATTCCAGCAAGACGCCAAAATAGAGGCGACGGTTGGTTTGCAAATCTCGCAGCCATGACCACTACCGTGCTCATCTAATAGCGCATCAAATGTCTTAATGCCTTGTACTCGAATCAAGCTATACAACTCCTGACGTGAGTAAGCAAAATGCTCACACAGATTATTATTAACTTCAAAACCAAGCGCGGTTAGTTGATAGCCTAATGTGTCTTTNACCATNGGCGCACAGCCNCCACAGCCNGTACCNGCACTGGTACATGATTTAACCTCTGCCATGGTATAGGCACCGTCTTCAACGGCGGTACAAATAGCACCTTTGGTAACGTTGTAACAAGAGCAAATCGTAGCGCTATCGGGCAGGTTCTCGATACCCATGGTGGGTTTTTCTACGTTGGGTAGGATCAGGCTTTCAGGATGGGTAGGCAGGTCAATATCGTTTAGAAATAGCTGCAAGAGATTGTTGTAATCCTCAGTGTCACCTACCAATACAGCGCCCAGTAGCCGCTTATTATCCGCTGTGGTTACCAGTTTTTTATAGATACCCTCAGCAGGGTTTTGGTATAAATAGCTCAAACTGTTTTCTGTTGCACCGTGCGCATCGCCGATACTGCCCACATCTACACCCATCAATTTGAGCTTGGTGCTCATGTCAGCGCCTGTAAAGGTCTGAGCGTGATCGCCTGCAATTTGAGCGGCGCAAATACTGGCCATGCTATAACCTGGCGCGACCAAGCCAAAAACGGTGTTGTCCCATACGGCGCACTCTCCAATGGCATATACATTCGGGGCATTGGTACGGCAGGCTTCATCAATCAGAATACCGCCACGGGTGCCGATTTCAATACCGCATTCAGGGTTGCTTTTGATAATGCCATCTTGCGGACGAATNCCCGCACTAAAGACGATCATGTCGGTATCTAATGAGGTATCATCAGCGAACTGCATGGTTAAATGACACGATGCTTCATCCGATAGGGTNTTNTCGATAATGGCCTTAGTATTTTTACCTGTTANTACNTTGACCCCAAGGGCTTCAATTTTACGCTTTAAAATATCACCGCCAGCAGCATCGAGCTGTACGCCCATCAGCTGAGGCGCAAACTCGACTACGTAAGTCTCTAATCCTAGTGTGACTAGGGCTTTGGCTGCCTCAAGGCCAAGCAGGCCACCCCCGACCACGACACCTTTTTTGACTTTTGGCTTCTCAGCAGTACTGAGAATATCATCCAAATCTTTAATCGTACGATAGACATGACAGTGCGGATGCTCGCGCCCTGGAATTGGCGGCACAAACGGATAGGAGCCTGTTGCTAATACCAATTCAGCATAGTCTATCTGGGTACCGTCTTCCGTGCTGATACATTGATTGGCGGCATCGATGTTTGTGATTCGCTGATTGAGATGCAACTGAATCTGCGCATCCTCATACCTGCTCAAGTCCACTAAGTTTAGTTTACTCACATCTTTATGTTCAAAATAGCTCGATAGATACACCCGGTCATAAGCTGGGCGATCCTCTTCAGCAAATACGTGAATCTCAAACTGATCGTGTAAGCCTTGCTCTATGGCTCGCTCGATAAAGTGATGTCCCACCATACCGTTACCAATCACCACTAATTTAGCTTTATTCATCGTACTTACTATAGTGTTACTCATATGCCTATCCTCAGTAATGTGTTTGCTTAAATACTTTCATCTAATGTCCCATCCAAAAGTCGCAAGTTAATTTTTAGATGGTTCAATGATAGATAGTCGTTAATACTTAGATGCCTATAACTATTAAGCCCTCAATAATCGTGCCAAACACAATTAATGACATTCAATTATCGAACCCTTATATAGTTAAAAAATATGTAGCCTTACCAGTTTATAAGGTCATGCCAGTACTTTTGGCGATACTATTTTCTGTTATAAGTAGTTGCTTAATATGATCTGTTTAATAGTTGTTATTTACATCCTATGCACCAAAATAGTTGCAAAAATGCACCAAATTGGTTTTGATTGTTACTTTAAAGGTGCATCGCTTACTTTACTTAATCGAGAGGTAATTTAGTTTTATCTAAGCAATACTATTTAATTGGGATGCCTTTAGAGTCATCTGGTACAAAGCGTAGCCCTATTAAAAAAGATGATGTTTTATATCTATGTCAATTTTATATTTGCAGCTGGCACATCCATTGCACTCTCTTAATGGTCACAACTGATAAGTTTCTGACTCATAACGTGTTTTTATAACTTTAATGTTAGCCATTTGAGGAAATCGTCTATGCCTTCATCGAAACCTGATGTGCCAAATAAAAACAAGCTGAATATCTTTTCTTTTAGCGGTAAAAACAAAATTCTCCATCTTGGGTGGATGGCGTTTTTTTTCACCTTTTTCGTGTGGTTTAACCATGCGCCATTCTTATCTGCGATTGGGGAGAGTTTGAACCTCACCAAAGACCAGGTAAAAACTTTATTNATATTAAATGTTGCCTTGACTATCCCAGCTCGGGTCATCATTGGCATGTTGACCGATCGCTTTGGTCCTCGGCNTGTTTACACTGCAATTTTAGCCATTGGCGCTATTCCTTGTCTCACCTTCGCTTTTGCGCAAGATTACAACACGTTAGCGCTATCACGCTTTTTATTGGGTTTCGTTGGTGCAGGGTTTGTGGTTGGCATTCGTCTCATGAGTGACTGGTTCCCTGCCAATGAGCTGGGTACAGCTGAAGGTATCTATGGGGGCTGGGGAAATTTCGGCTCTGCCGCCGCGGCACTGCTACTACCGACAGTCGCTATTGCGGCCGCTGCCATCTTTGGCGGTGAGGAAGGTTGGCGTTATGCAACGGCTACTTCAGGGGTGGTTATGCTGCTCTATAGCGTGATTTTTTACAAGATGGTACGTGATACCCCTAAGGGTGCTACGTATTTCAAACCTAAAAAATCGGGTGCCATGATGGTGACTTCATCAGGTGACTTCTGGCTCATGATGGTATTTAAACTGCCAATGTATTTGGCATTGGNCTTATTNGCGTGGAAATTATCACCAGCTGGTGTGAGTTTGCTGAATCAGGCAAGTGTCAACATCGTCTATATTGCGTTGGTGGTGTTATACGTTTATGAATTTATCAGTAGTTATCGTTTTAATAAGGAAGTATTTACCACGCCTGTGCCAAAAGCTCACCGATATGACTTTAAGCAAGTCGGTATTTTGAATATTTTATACTTTGCGACTTTTGGCTCAGAGTTGGCTGTGGTCTCTATGCTGCCACTCTTCTATCAAGAAACCTTTAACTTATCGATTGTCATGGCAGGTGTCTTGGCATCAAGCTACGCCTTTATGAATCTGATGTCACGTCCAGGCGGCGGCTGGTTGAGTGATAAATTCGGTCGCAAAATCACGCTGTTGATTCTTACCGCAGGTTTGGCTATTGGTTATCTGTTGATGGGTGTCGTTGACTCTTCATGGCCGATCGCNCTTGCGCTGTTGATTACCATGTTCTGCTCTTTCTTTGTACAGGCGGG
>FUFK010075709.1_pt1 | contig 16461 bp, 15 predicted proteins | sample 1021851 | NCBI WGS metagenome assembly FUFK01 (sample SAMEA51879418, study PRJEB19060) | metagenome | reverse complement strand
GAAGAATATTTATTCAAAAGGCTCAAATTTAAGGCCATAAAAATCATTACAATCAGTTCATTTGGTTAAGGAGATTTTATCCATTTGGGACTTGGTTGTAACGAATTCATTTAATCATTCCAAGGAGTAAAGATGGGTAATAATCTAGATGCATTAACAACGGTTTTTACGGAATTTTACTATTGGATCACCCTGCCTTTGATGTTTTTAATCCATGTGGGTTTTTGTATGTATGAAGTTGGNGCAAGTCGNNGAAGGAACCACATGCATACTTTGATGAAGAATTCGATGATCATCCCACTGGTTACGGTGACGTTTTATTATTTTGGCTGGTGGCTTTATTGGGCGTTCCCGAATGGTCCATTTATCACAGGAGGGATCGATTTTGCCGCAGGAGAGGCGAATACGGCCATGTCTTCTACAATGGGGGCAAATCTTGGTGATAGAATTACGGGAGTGTTCTGGGCGGCTTTCCTTTTATTTTCTTGGACTGCGGCATCCATTGTTTCTGGATCTGTGATTGAAAGAATCAATTCCGGTGCATTCTGGATCCTAGCAGTTGTGATTGGATCCGTTGCCTGGGTTATTGATGCTGCCTGGGGTTGGCACGCCTCAGGATGGATGGTGAAACTTTGGGGATATCATGATGCATATGCTTCAGGTGTGATCCATGCGATTGCGGGCGGATTTGCCTTGGGGGTGCTTGTGGTATTGGGGCCCAGGCTTGGAAAATTTTCTCAGGACGGAANACCCAGGGATATCCTTCCCCATAATCCCTGGCTCGTCTGTGTGGGGCTTTTCATCATTTATACAGGTTTCTGGGGTTTTTATGTGGCGTGTAATGTGCCTGCGATTAGCCCAGAGGGAATTGGGGGATTAATCAAAGGAGAAACCTGGACGGCAACCACAATTTATCTGACTCCGACAACCTTGGGAGCGATCACCTTTAATTTCCTGATGTCCCTATCTGGTGGGATGATGATGGCCTTCATGCTTTCAAAAGGCGATGCCTTCTGGACCTATTCAGGAGGTTTAGCAGGGATCATTACAGCATCTGCAGGTAATGACCTTTATCATCCAATTCAGGCCATGATTTTAGGAGGAATTGGGACCTTTATCGCCTACAAGATGCATTTTTGGGTAGAAAGGCGTTTTAAAATCGATGATGCGGTTGGAGCAGTCGCNGTTCACGGATATGCAGGTGTTGCCGGACTGGTGTTATGCGGGTTTGTTCTTTGGGGGCATCCGAGTTCTGTTTATGAAGGATATGCGGCCATCAACCCTCTCGGACAGATCGGTGGAGCAATCATCATGTTTGGAGTATTGGGTTTCCTTCCGGGATACATCATCGCAAAAATTCTGAATGCATTTAATTATTTGAGGATTCCCAAGGAAATTGAATTGATGGGCTTGGATTTTAAAAACAACCAGGACCAAAAGTCAGCGGAAGAAGATGTTCGACAAGCTGAAAAAGCACTAACCTGAAACAACTCAAAAAGGAGACCGAAAATGTCTACAACTGGAATCGAAAACTGGGCGTTGGATCTTAAAGATGTGGCGCAAATTTATCCTTTTCAGGGATCGGAAGGANTTCTGTTTATTATTGGTTTAGTGACCTGGATAGGATGGCACATCTGGTGTGCGAAATGGGAAACCAATTACCATGATGAAAAGATTCAACAATATGGTTCATCCCAAAATTTAAAAGANGCGATAGATTCTGATTGATTTATTCGTCAAGGTTTCATTCGCCCACGAAGCGGATACCATCGATCCTTGCTTCGATTAATGGTATCCGTTTTTAGAGTTCAATGATTTCATGGGTATATTTCATCTTTGCCCCTGAACGTCCAACCGTTATTGAAGCACCACAGTATTTTTCCGTGGATAGTTTGATCGCATGTTCCACTTGTGTTGCACTGATCTTCCTTCCCTTGATAACATAATGAACACGAACCTCATGGAAAATCCTCGGGTGAGTCTGCTCACGTTCAGCTTCCACTTGTACCTCGAAATCCACGACATCCTGCCGGGATTTTTTGAGGATGCTCAGAACATCGAGGGAGGTACAACCTCCAANCCCNAGAAGNAACATTTCCATCGGACTCACGCCTTTACCGGAATCAAGGGCATCCATGACTACTGAGTGGCCTGTTCCGGATTCCCCAAGCATTTTCTGGTCTTCGATCCATTTGATTTTTGCGTTCATCATAGTTCCTCTTGTATTTTTATTTCTTTGATTATTCATGGATGGAAAACAGGCATCCAGATCTCTCGGTCAGCTTGAAAGAATGTGTATAGGATTCCATCCGTAAAACTGAACCTGTTCCTATATTACAAATAATCCACGATTCATAGAGAATTCGTTTTTAGCTTTTTTTGCAAAGGTCCTGTTTTCCTGTGCAAAGGTGCGACTCGGATTTTATTTTTGATCTAAATCAAGTAAAATGCCTTTTCTCATTAAACTGAGTTAGTCCTAGAAAATATTCAGGAAACATAGTTCTCCGATACTGAAGTCCCATCCCAAGATTGGTTGCCAGACTGAAAAAGTCCAATGATTTTGTGATGTNAAATAATCTAGTCCTAATTTTGAAATTTCNGTTTTTTCACTTTTAATTAAAGGATTCAAATGAGTTTCGATCAGCAGCTTGAAATTGTAAAAAACCGGGAAGGCTTTATTGCGGCCCTCGACCAGAGTGGCGGNAGCACTCCTAAAGCACTCCGCCTTTATGGCATTGGAGAATCGGAATATTCCGGAGAGGATCAAATGTACGACCGTATTCATGAGATGCGGTCAAGGATAGTCACCAGTCCTCAATTTGGGAGTACCAGGATACTTGGAGCGATTCTCTTTGANCAGACTATGAGACGCCAGATCGAGGGTCTAGGATCCGCTCAATATCTCTGGGAACGGAAACAGGTGGTCCCGTTTCTCAAAGTTGACAAAGGCTTAGCTGAAGAAAGCAACGGGGTACAGTTGATGAAGCCGATGCCGGATTTAGATGCTCTTCTTGAGGAAGCAGGGAAAAATTCTGTTTTTGGAACAAAGATGCGTTCGGTGATCAAGGTCTCCAATCCTGAGGGAGTAAAAGCAGTGGTGGATCAGCAGTTTGAAATCGGAAAGCGGATCATCGCAGCAGGTTTGGTGCCTATTCTGGAACCGGAAGTGGATATNAACAGTTCCACCAAGGCAGAAGCAGAACAGATGCTGTTGGATCTGCTGATGGAAAACATCAAAGGACTGGATTCAAGTCAGAAAATCATGCTGAAGCTTAGCCTGCCTGACCAGAATAATCATTATGCTCCCTGTATCGAACATCCGAATGTGATTCGAGTGGTGGCGCTTTCAGGAGGTTATTCAAGGGAAGAAGCCAATGCCAGACTATCGCGAAACCAAGGCATGACCGCCAGTTTCAGCCGTGCTCTGACCGAGGGGCTTTCTGCTGGACAGTCCGATAGTGAGTTCAATCAGAAATTAGATTCAACCATCGATAGCATTTTTCAGGCTTCGATCACCTGAAGCAGCCCAAAACAAACAGGCGCATTTGCGCCTTTATTGGAACCATTTTAGAGGAGAGTTCTAATCATGGAATTAAAAGAACGTGTCATCGTTGTGACTGGCGCCGGACAAGGTTTAGGAAAACAGTTTGCCCTGGATTGTGCATCCGAGGGAGCAAGGCTCGCGTTGGCGGATCTCAATCTTGAGACCGTGGAAAAAGTCGCTTCAGAATGCAGGGATGCTGGGGGAGAAGCCCGTCCCTACCAGATGGATGTTTGTTCGGAAGAACAGGTGGTNNCCTTTTACGAGCAGGTGGTCAAAGANTTCGGCAGCCTGGATGCCACCATCAACAACGCCGGTATTCTGCGAGATGGTTTGCTGGTGAAGGAAAAAGACGGGGAGGTGCAAACATTTTCTTTGAAGAAATGGCAGGCGGTGATCGATACCAACCTGACGGGTGTATTCCTCTGCGGACGGGAAGCCGCTGCTAATCTGGTTCGGTTGAAAAAATCAGGGGTCATCATCAACATTTCTTCGATTGCCTATCATGGCAATTTTGGNCAGAGCAATTATTCCGCGGCCAAAGCCGGAGTGGCCAGNATGACCGTGCTTTGGGCCAAGGAACTGGCACAGTACGATATTCGGGTCGCAGCGGTGGCTCCNGGATTTACCGCCACCGAGATGGTGATGAGTCTTCGTGATGAAGTCAAAAACAAGTTCACCAGCAGCGTGCCCCTCCGGAGATTTGCCGAGCCNTCGGAAATTTCGTCAGGGGTTCTCTTCCTGCTGAAAAATGATTACATCACTGGCGAAATCCTGGAAATCAGCGGAGGAGCCAGGATCTGATCGGCTCAGGTTCCAACTTTAAAATGCTTTCTTTCAATTTGCCGTAAGCGTTGCCATCAGGGCTTCAATGTCTCCCGGGGTGGACATGATCTTTCCGAAAGTCATCATGGTCAGGTCAGGAAAACTGACCGCGATTCTGAAACGTCCATGAAGCATGTACACCTTTTTCCCGTTCACCAGTAACTCATAAGGCAGAAATGCGGTGTGTTTATGTTCGGCAATATCGATGATGGGGAGGAAATGTCCTTCTCCTGTAGCGCCCTTCAAACCAATTCCGTATAGAACGGTTTCCTGGCTTTTCACGGTTTGACGGAAAACCTTGATGCAGTTTTCTGAATTCCTGAGGTTCGTTTCGATGGTTTCCAGCGCCTGGTTATGGGATTCGAATTCTCCCAGTTCCACCTGATCCTCAAAATAAGGCATGCTGAACATGTAATGGTATTCACGCAAATCTTCCGCGCTGAATTCCTGGGAGGAACCAAAAGCTTTGTTTGAAGAACCAGAACCAAAGGCAACCAACAGCCTCGAAATGAGTTCCTTGACCGTCGATTCGGCAACTGGATATTCATCCTGCAAAAAGGCATTGCCCCAATACTCAGGATTTTGCAGCGAAATTTCTGTTCCTGNTTCAGTCTCGGTAAGAGCCATCCTCCATACACTGAAATAACCGGCGGTCTCACGAAGTCCTGAAACAACCTTCAAAAGTTTGGGATGGGTGAAGCTTAGTACTTTTCTCCGGGAATCTTCCGCAGGTTCGTAACTTCCCAAGACCACAAAACCTTCTTCCTCCAAACCCTCCTTCAGTTCAGTCAGATTTACCCTGGAATTTCCTTGGGTTTCATCCAACAAAAGATAAGGCTGAAGCCCCTCCGCGGCATGAGCCCAACCTGCCAAAAACAAAGCCACAATAATGATCCACCAGGATTTCATATTTCCTCCATTGATTTGATTATTCAAATTCATACATATTTATCATAAAGCAATCACGATGCTTGTCTACTGGGTAATCCTTGATTTCAGGCAGATTCAATGATTTTTTCCTTAGTCAAGGAAGAGAAACTTTCCATTTCGATGAAAACTGAATTTTCCAAGATCCGGTGGATTCGTTCAAAGCTTCTTTTTCCAGCAGGCCGAGGATTGCTTGCTGATCAGCTAATTCTTTGATTTCAACTGGACTAAGGGGATGTGCTCCTGCAAAGTGAAGACATCTGATCCTGAAAAATCCTTTACTAAAAATGCTCCTAAAACTTTTCCTCGCTTTCACCCTGATTCCACTGGTGGAGATCTATCTGCTGATCAAACTCGGTCAGAATTTTGGTGCCATCACATCGATNCTGCTGGTGATATTTACNGGAATCCTGGGGGCCTACCTNGCCAGGATGGAGGGGTTGCGGACTTTGTTCCGTATCCAGGAAACCATGCGGGAAGGAAGGATGCCCGGAGAAGAATTACTGGATGCATTGCTGATTGCCATTGCCGGACTGGTTTTGATCACCCCAGGATTTATTACCGATGTTGCAGGTTTTTTGTTGNTGTTTCCCTTCACAAGGATGTTGGCAAAAAATTGGCTGAAAGAACGCATGAGAGCAAAATCAACATTCAGGGATGACGACGATGTCATCATTCATCAATGATGGTCCCCAAATTTACAGGGTAACGGGTTAAAAAGACTGGCGGCTGAACAACTTGCCCTTTTCCAGGATTTTACCATACTTATGTGTTGATCTGACCTTTACTGGAGTCATCTGGACCATCCATATTCCAAGATATTTTCATGAGTAATCAGCTAAGTTTTGAAATCAATGGCAGAAAAGCGGACCTTCCTCTTTACACCGGATCGGAGGGTGAAACTGCAATTGACATTTCGAAGTTAAGATCCCAAACAGGCACAATCACCCTGGATCCCGGCTATGTCAATACCGGTGCCTGCACCAGCGGCATCACCTTTCTCAACGGTGAAGAGGGAATTCTCAGGTACCGTGGGTATCCGATTGAACAGCTTGCGGAGAACTCCAGTTTCCTGGAGGTCAGTTACCTCCTGATCCATGGAGAATTGCCGAATGCGGAGCAATTGGAAGATTTTGAAGGAAACATTACCAGGCACACGATGCTCCATGAGGATTTACGCCACATCTATCAGGCTTTTCCGAAAGGGGCTCATCCGATGGCGATGCTTTCCAGTGTGGTCAACGCACTCTCGACCTTTTATCCGGATTTCAGTGCCACGGATCAGAAAGGGGTGGATCTGGCAATCTGGAGGCTGATGGGTAAGATGCCCACGATTGCAGGCTGGGCCTTCAAGAAAAATATCGGACAACCGTTTATTTATCCTGACAATAATCTCAGTTACTGCGCGAATTTCCTGAGCATGATGTTTCAGGTCCCGGCAGTGGATTACGAACCGGCAGAAGAATTCGTTAAAGCGCTCAATGTGCTTTTCATCCTTCATGCCGATCACGAACAGAATTGTTCCACTTCAACAGTGCGTCTGGTGGGCAGTAGTCAGGCCAATCTCTTTGCCTCGATTGCTTCCGGCATTGCCGCGCTCTGGGGGCCATTACACGGAGGAGCAAATCAGGCAGTTTTGGAAATGCTGATGAGAATCCACAATGACGGTGGAAATATCGATAAATATGTGGACATGGCAAAGGACAAGGATTCCGGTTTCCGTCTGATGGGTTTTGGGCACAGGGTTTATAAAAATTTCGACCCGCGTGCATTGATCATCAAAAATTATTGTGACCAGATTCTGGAAAANGTNGGACTTCATGATCCACTGCTGGACATAGCNAAACAACTGGAACAGGTNGCNCTTGAAGATGATTTTTTCAAAGAACGAAAACTTTATCCNAATGTTGATTTCTACAGTGGAATNATCTATAAAGCCCTGGGTTTTCCAATTGACATGTTCACGGTGCTTTTCGCCCTTGGCCGGCTGCCGGGCTGGATTGCCCATTGGGTTGAGATGAGCCAGAGTCCTCCCAAGATCGGTCGCCCCCGCCAGATCTACACGGGAGCCTCCGAAAGGCCTTTTCTTCCCCTGGAAGCACGGGGCTGAAAAGNTTGAGGAGAAAGGCTTTTGCGCAGCCTCAGTCTCAGAGAACAACTCCTGATCGCCTTGATGCTGCTGGTTGGAGCGGCACTTGGGATCTTTCTCGTCTTTCAAAATCACCAAAAAACCGAGAAGCAGCTTTCAAGCAGGCTGGAAGAAAAAAAGCTTCAGCTTGAGCAGCTTCAGTTGCTGGCACGGGAGTGGGAAATGCTCCAGCAGGAACCCAGTGCTCCGGTGATGAAGCAGCCTCTCAGTTCCTTCATTGAGAATGTTGCCCGCTCATTTGCTATCCAGGATAACCTCCAACTCAATGTGCTCCCTCAAGTGGAGGAGGAGACCGAAGGAGTCCAGGTTAGGCTGGACCGTTTGAAACTGGACCAGTTGATGGATATGCTCTACCAGCTTGAAAACCACAGGCCGGTGCTGCGGCTTTCGCAGTTGAACATCAGTATCAGCCCGGGGAACCGGTTGGTTCGGGCNAGCTTTCCAAGTTCGTAAGCAGCTTGGCAGTTGAAACAACTCCGGTTTTTTTAATTCCGGTGAAGTAATTTTATTGAATTCCAAGTGACCTGCGACCATCCTCAGCAGGAATTTTCCAAAGAATATTGAGAAAAGAGGATATTCAGTGAAATACAAGTTTTTANATTTTCTAGAAATTATGAATCAGAGACTGAGTTCATAAATCCAATGAAGTGGATCCTACGTTTATTTCTCCTGTTTCTGGCAGTGCCTTTTTTAGCGGTCATTGTCTTTTGGGGACTCAAGAACAATTTCCCNGGNGACAGTCTGGCAGATATGCTGGAGCAGCAGGCTAAGGGACGTTTNGGNGTCCCTCTCCAAGTCAGCCCTGTTCAACTCAAATGGCAGGGAATTCATGTCCCAGAAGTGGCTCTGTTACGTGCCGGGGGTTGGAAGTATCTTCCCCGCGGCGATCTCTTTGTCATGGAAAACCTTGAATTCCTGTTTTTGCCTGCATTGATGAAACAGAATTTCGTGCTGAAGGCTGAAAGTCACGGAGGTGATTTTGAGCTAAAAACAGACCTTTTTTTAGAAAAACAGCTTTCTTCCAAATTCAGTAACCTCCAGCTCCAAAGGATTCCCGCCTTATCGGGATTATCTTATGCCGAGGTCACAGGAGTGCTCGATTTGGAAACAGAGGTCANCAACCTTTATGCTCTCAGAACGGCTAAAACCTCAATTCCCGAAGGTCCATTCAAGGGNACTCTGGAAAATGTAAAAATCCGNTTGATAGGGATGGCGATGTTATTTCCNCAGTTGGAACTTCCTCCTGTTGAATTTAAGAGCATCGATTTCATGTTCGACCTGGGACCGGTAACGAAAATCCAAAAGATCAACCTGAAGGGAATGCTGACCGGAACGATGGAAGGAACATTAAGGGTGAATCCGAAAAATCCTCCAGCTTCCCTGCTCGACATGCGAATCCAGTTGGTTCCTTCTCCTGAAATCAGTTCAAGCCTTGGATCATTGGCAGTGGTTCTCAAGTCTTATCAGTGCGGGAATCGGATTGATGTACAACTCAAAGGGCCGCTCAACCGGATGCCTCCCCCGAAAAGAAAGCCCTGTAGTTAATGATGAGAAGTCCGTTTAAGAGCTTNGTGGTGGGTCTGGTNCTGGCCTTGGTGGGTGGAATCTGGGCCATTGGTTCCTACATCTATGTGGTTTTTGAAAAACCGATTGCTCCTAATCCCGAAGGAAGTTCGATTTTATTGATTCCCAGAGGGACCCCCTATTCTCAGGTGAAGAAAGAACTTCAGGAACTGGGATTGGTCAACCAACCCAGACTCTTCCGTTATTTGTCCCTTTATCTCAATGTGGCTTCACGTATTCGCGCTGGAGAGTTTGAACTTCAGCACCGCTGGAATACATGGCAACTTCTTCAGCATCTGACCCGTGGGAAAAGCATCACCCACCGAGTTACCATTCCTGAAGGATGGAATTTCGAAGAAATCGTTGAACGATTGGTGAACAAGGACCTGGGAGATCGCGAAGTATTTCTTTCGCTTTTCAAGGATTCTGATTTGCTGCAAAAAACCGGTGTCCAGGAAGCTCCTTCGCTTGAAGGCTTTCTGTTTCCTGAAACGTATTTTTTCTCAAAAATCGACAGCGAAAGACGGATCCTTCAGAGTATGATCCGACATTACCGNAATGCCTACAGCAGGGAGTTTGAAATACGCGCCGAGGAACTCGGAATGACGGAATACCAGATCCTGATCCTGGCTTCGATCATTGAAAAGGAAACAGGTTCTTCCGCCGATCGTCCATTGATTGCATCCGTCTTTCACAACCGTCTCAAACGCCGGATGCGTCTGGACAGCGATCCAACCGTGATCTACGGGATGGAGGATTTCAACGGTAATTTGACGCGAAAGGACCTCCGTACTCCCACTGCTTACAACACTTACCGACGGTACGGACTCCCTCCCACGCCCATTTGCAGTCCCGGGGTTGATTCCATTCAAAGTGCNCTTTATCCCGCCAATGAAAGGTTTCTTTATTTTGTGGCACGCGGCGACGGAACCAGTCAGTTTTCCCGCTCNCTCCGCGAACACAACAAAGCGGTGAATCACTACCAGAAAAACCGTAGGGTTCGAAAAATGATGCGTCAAAAACGGCTGAAGCAGAACGCCTCATCAACCCTTTGAATCCATTCATCCTGCGAAAATGTCATCGATCCTGTTAAGCCTGGAAAAGGTATCCAGCAGACGCTGGGACCGGGTTGTTTTACAGGACCTCAGCTGGAGTTTCCAAAAAGGTGAGTCCTGGGCGGTGATTGGGCCCAATGGAGCTGGAAAATCGACTCTGGTAGGATTGATCCTCGACCAGATTCCTTATTTTCAAGGATCAATTTTGCGGTCCGGTCTAAAATCCGGACTGAAAGGCATTGTCAAAGTCAGTTTCGAAGTTCAGCAGAAAATCATAGCCCATGAAGCGCGTAAAGAACGTTATGAAGCCTTCAGCGGAATTGAAGAACACCTTCTGACGGTCAGTGACCTGCTCAAAGCGGAATCGGCTTTTAAGGAAGAAACTGATTTCAATCAGGAAGCTCAGATCCTGATCCAAGAATCTGGATTGGAGACATTGCTGAACCGCCCTGCTCAGAAGCTTTCCAATGGAGAAATGCGGAAAACGCTGCTGGTCCAGGCTCTTCTCCAAAATCCGGAACTGCTGATACTGGATGAACCTTTTGAAGGGCTCGACCAGGATTCCTTACAGTCGTTTTCTTCGCTCATATCTCTTGTCATTCAGAAGGGAACACCGTTGATCCTGATCACTCACCGTTTCAATGAGCTGGTTCCTGAAATCAGTCACATCCTCTGCCTGAAAAACGGGAAGCTCTTTGCCCAGGGTAAAAGGGAAGCGATGCTGAAAATTGCCCATAATGGAAGTCTCTATGGTGCTGATTTAAAGCTCCCTTCCTTTTTNGAAAAAGTTGANGCAACGTCTCAGAATGGAAATCCCAACTTAAAAACAACTTCCCATAAGATTCAGACTCCAAATGAAACTCCGGTCATTGAGATGCAAAATGTCCGAGTTTCTTATGAGGACAAGGTGATTCTCAACAANTTTGACTGGACGGTCCGACAGGGAGAAAACTGGAAAATCCTGGGCCCCAATGGAGCTGGGAAATCGACCTTGCTTTCGCTGATCTCCGGAGACCATCTTCAAGCTTATGCAAATCAAATCAGAGTGTTTGGAANCCCTCGGGGTGAGGGTGAAAGTATTTGGGAACTGAANCAAAAAATCGGAACGGTTACCGCAGAGTTGCAGGTAGGNTATCGACAGCCGATCAGTGCATTGAAAGTCGTGCTTTCCGGTTTTTTCGATTCGATTGGTCTCTATCGCCCTGCTTCCGGTGAACAGAAAACAATTGCTGGTAAATGGCTGCAAACTTTAAATCTCGAATATCTTGCAGAAAATGACTTTCTCAAACTCTCCTATGGCCAACAAAGGATGATTCTGATTGCTCGGGCGATGGTCAAATCTCCGTCCCTGCTCATTCTCGATGAACCCTGCCAGGGACTTGATCCCCANAACAGAAATCAAATNCTGAAAGTCATAGACCTGATCGGCAGCGGAACGCCGACCCAAATTTTGTATGTGACCCATTCACCAGAAGATCTTCTTCATTGCCTTGATTACGAATTGAGGTTTTTAAAACAAGAAGACGGAACATACAAAGTCCGAAAAACGAAACTCAAATCTCTCCAATAAAAATTTTTAACATTCAAATTTGATATTACTTGTTTGTTACATAAATTATTTTCACGACTCATCGTTTAGATTCAATGTCATACAATTTTGATGTTTGAATTGAGCCTTTATTCTTCCAGAGATAGAGTCTTTCAATAAATCCAATCACTTCAATTATTATAAAAACTTCCATGTCATTAGGATTCGGTAGGCACTATCTAGCCATTCCAGGACCATCGGTAATGCCGGATCGTGTCCTCCAGGCAATGCATCAGGCTGCTCCAAACATTTATGAAGGTGCACTTCATGAAATGGTGGATGGCATCATTCCGGATCTGAAAAAAGTCGCCAAAACCTCAGGAGAGGTGGCGATCTATATTGCCAACGGTCATGGTACTTGGGAGGCTGCACTTACCAACACCCTTTCACGGGGTGACCGGGTTCTGGCTCTTGCTACAGGGAGATTTGTCGTTTTCTGGGCCATCATGGCCGAACGTCTTGGAATTGAGGTGGATCTCATCGATTTCGGGAAGTCTTCTTCCATTGATCTCAATCAGGTCGAGGAAAAACTGAATGCCGATCAAGAGAAAAGCTACCAGGCTGTTCTGGTGGTTCAAACCGATACGGCAAGTTCAGTCAGAAATGATATTGAAGCGCTTTCAGAATGCATTCGTTCTACAGGTCATCCTGCCTTGCTGATGGTTGATTGCATGGCGAGTCTGGCCTGTGACCGATTTGAGATGGATTCCTGGGGGGTGGACCTGATGGTGGCAGGGAGCCAAAAAGGTTTGATGACCCCGCCTGGGCTGGGCTTCATGTATTTCAATCACCGGGTGATCGAAGCTCGTAAGAGGGCTGATCTAGTGACCCCNTANTGGGATTTTCTGCCCAGNATCAATCCTGAAGTATTCTATGAGTATTTTTATGGTACCGCCCCNACACATCATCTTTTTGGTCTGCGNGAGGCNTTGAACATGATTTTTGANGAAGGCCTTGATCAAATTTGGGCGAGACATGCCAAGTTGAGCCAGGCGATTTGGTCTGCTTTTGAGTCTTGGGGAGAGGGGAGTTCGATCCGTCTTAACATCAAGGAACCTCAACAAAGATCTCATTCAGTCACATCTGCTTCTATGGATCCCCCTCATGCGACNGAATTGAGGCGTTGGACCGAGCACAAAGCAGGGGTTACCCTTGGTATCGGATTGGGTATGGCGGATCCATCCGATCCTGCTTATCATGGCTTCTTCCGTGTCGCCCACATGGGGCATGTCAATGCGCACATGACCCTTGGCATGTTATCAGTGATCGATGCGGGTTTAAAAGCACTCAACATCCCTCACGGTGACGGTGCCCTNGAAGCTGCCAGTCGGATTGTAAGCTCAGCCTGAGTTTTGTTAAAACTTGCTAAAAGGATGAAATTCTAACTGTTTTCAATAGAACAGTTAGAAATCGCAGAATTTCCCGGATAAAGAAAAGATACATTGCCCAAAAATTCATGGGCAATGTGACGCGAAGTGAATAGAGAGGTAGTTTTATACCTCGTAGAAGGATTCGATCAGAACCCTTCTCAGTGGGTGTCTCAAGCGTTGAAGGGCTTTGGTCTCAATCTGACGAATTCTTTCTCGGGTAACGTCGAAAACTTCGCCGATTTCTTCCAGGGTGTGCTCCCTTTGATGACCTAATCCAAAACGCATCCGAAGGATTTTTTGTTCCCTCTCTGTTAAAGAATTCAGTGCCCTATCGATCATTGAACCGCGCTGGGTGTTGGTGGCAGCAAGGGAAGGATCAAGGGTTTTTTGATCGGCGACCAGTTCTTTCAGGTAGGTTTCTTCNCGGTCTCCNACCGGAGTTTCAAGTGAGACTGGAGTTCTGCCGACCTGTAAGGCATCGCGGACACCATTCAATGAAATATCGAGGTGTTTTTCCAATTCCTCAAACGTCAGCGGACGATTGTGTTCCCGTGCAAGCGTCCGTGCCATCTGATTGAATTTACTGATGGTTTCTGCCATATGGACCGGGATTCGGATCGTCCTGGATTTTTCTGTTATAGCACGTGTGATGGATTGCCTAATCCACCAGGTAGCATAGGTTGAAAACTTAAATCCACGCCGNTACTCAAATTTCTCCACCGCACGCATCAGGCCGATATTGCCTTCTTGAATCAGATCAAGAAAATCCAATCCCTGGTTGATAAATCTTTTTGCAATGCTGATCACCAAACGCAGATTGGCTTCTGTCAGACGGTTTTTGGCATTCTGGACGATTACTTCGGATCTTCGAATCGTTTCGATCTGCTTCTGGTATTCGTCGAATGAAATTCCAATTTTTTCCTGCAGCAATTCCATTTGATACGACTTCAGTCGGAAATTTTCGTAGATCCTTCTTGCAGTAACCGCTTTGATTTTATGATGGGAACCGATTTTTTTTGAAATATTGAACCATCTTTTTTGGATAGCCGTGTCCCTCCAACTAAAAAATTTGGGTTGCTGCTTAATTTGGACTGGATCAATTTTTTTGGAGAGCGCGTCAATTTGACGTTGAAGTTCCAGGATCTGCTGATGCCGAACCTGCATGCTTCGATACATCGCTGAAATTTGTTCAGAATTAAAATTGATTTTCAGCAGATTCTTTTCCAACTGTTTTGTGATTTTCTCCCGTTCCTTTTTTCCTGTTTTTGAAGTAAAGCNNCGAAACTGTTCGGCAATTTTTTGANAGCGGTCAAGGCTGGTAATCAGTTTTTTCTGAGCTTTGTTTTCGTCTTCAATNAGGTTGTCGTCCTCATCAAGGCCTGCAATCAGACGAACAGCTCGGACTTTNTTGTTTTTCAGATCCAGAAGCAATTTNCCGAGATAATCCTGGACAGGAAGTGAAAAGCAGAAGACGCGCTTCATTTCCATCACNCCGTCNTCGATTCTCTTGGAAACTTCTTTCTCCTGTTCTGCNTTCAGGAGNGTATGACTNCCCATCTTCTGGAAGTAGACCTGAAGAACATCACTATCCAAAACACGCTTAGAATCATCTGTGAGATCCAGTTCGAGATTAGTTTTGGAGNCTATNNTNAGCNTCCCAATCTCCATCTTCATCNTNNCCTTTTTTGGNTTCAGAATCTTCAAATTCATCATCTTTGAAAATTTCCTCAGAATCCTCGGATCTTTTGGATCNTATAAAATCACTGTTCAAATNATTNGATTCNTGGGAAGAACTGTTCGAGATGGAGTGGTCAAAATCGATCATATTGGTTCCGCCGGGAAGCATGTTGATTATGATTCTTGATGGTAGAATCGANTTGGTTCGGNTATCNTCTGNAGTAANNTAATTTCAGGAATGAGANANTCCTTANAATNNGAATNGTGNAAGAAAAGCCAAACTAAATAATATACCAGATACCTTTAAGAATGCCAATTGTTAATTTCAATGTTCCTAATTGGCAGGACCTATTAAGGTTGNAAATATGCTTGGATTAGCTCATTTCATTGGANATTTCTCGTCCAACTCTCATCCCGCCCATAGATACTGCTGCAAGTGACTGACCAGGGAAGATGCTGTCNCCAACCATCCTTAGCCCTGGCGCAAGGTAGGGAGATCGGGCTCGAAAGAGGTTTGTTTGTGGGTATCCNCCTACCCATCCATGTGAACGTTTGGTAAATCTCTGGAAAGTGATGGGGGTCCCTGTCATGACCAAATCTGCGGANTCCCTGAAACCCGGTATAATGGAATCAGTAGCAGCCAACATTTTACCGCACATATTTTCTTTTTCTTTTGCGTAGGCTTCCGGATTATTTTGAAAAAGATCCCACCATTGTTTCATCGAAGTATGNGTACTTAGAGTAATTGCTCTCCGATTTTCCGGAGCACGGGTTTTATCCCATTCAGGAGAGATGGAGAGAAAAATACTATTNCCGTTNCCCAAAGGCTGATCATTTACCAACTGATGATGAAGACCTTCGAGATGTTTCACTGCAGAAGTATCCACTCCTGCGTANACCATGAACGCTCCCCAACCATCTCNGGGAGGAGAGGCTTGAAGTGNTTTAGNANGAAAGGANGAATCNGCNATCAGCTTGGCCACATTTCCCATCGTTAGATTTAGGATAATGATATCTGCTTCAAACCTTTCCCCCCTTTTAGTTTCAACTCCATGAAAGCGTTTCCCGTCCCAAATAAGTTTGCTGATTTCTTTTTTGAATAGAACTTTTGCTTTTTTTTCTCGAAGTTTTTCCACCATCTGATTGCAAATTCCTCCCATCCCGCCTTCAGGATGAATCACTCCTTGGCGACTTAGGTCGAGCGCAGCAGCACTGTAGAGGGCATTGGCATGAACGCTGGTTGTTTGTGCTGCAATCAGAAGCTGGGCGTCGATGAATCGACGCATCTTTTCTGAAACCCCTTCAAGCTTGTATCTCAGNGGCCTNANGGCGTCCTGTCCAAGATGAAGAAATTTTCGGAGATTCCCAGATTTTCCGGAAAAGCTGACAGTGTCTCGGATTATTTTCCACAAATCCCGGAAATCCTTAAATTTTTTCGGCGGCCAAGGAGGATAGCGNAGGGCAAGGTCCCACAGTAAGTCTGCCGTATTTTCCTGCCATTTCCAGAANTTTTCACCAGANCTACCAAACTGCTNAAATCTTTCTTTTTCCCAGGCCTTTTCATCAATCCTGCGTGTGATGCAGGGATGTCCTTTGAGATGAACTTTTATACCGATATCATCGANTNTACCTTTCCAGTCGATATCAAANCGNTTTGCGATGATGTCCATCGGTCCATTTTCCTTGAATCCTCCTGCCAGAGTNGCTCCTGCATCAAANCGGTATTTTTTGTGATAAAATGTGCCTGCGCATCCACCCGCGTATAT
>FUFK010038957.1_pt1 | contig 16466 bp, 18 predicted proteins | sample 1021851 | NCBI WGS metagenome assembly FUFK01 (sample SAMEA51879418, study PRJEB19060) | metagenome | reverse complement strand
CCACCTGCTGTTATTGTAATAACATCAGAGCCACTAAATGTAATTGATGTGTCAGTATCTCCATCCCCTGCAATGCTATCTAATTGTACAGCACCTACATTTGATAAAGCCGCATCTCCGAAGTCTACTGCACCTGCTACTGTTAATGTACCAGATACATCTACATTACCATTTATGTCTATAGTTGTAGCCGCTATTTGTATTTCTGTATCAGCTACTAAATCTAGTTGCCCATCAGCAGATGAGTTAATATATATTGCTGTATCTCTAAACTGTAATTTTTCTGTACTAGCTACAAGTATATCATCTGAAAATTCAAAGTAATCTTCATCTTCCATCCATTTGATAACACCATCATTTGACTCACCATCAAATGTAATTGTTATATCTGTACCTGCAGTACCTGCACCAAATGTTAATGTGTTACCCAGTAGTTTAGTAATTGGGCCACCTTCAGCCGCAGTACCATCGTGAGTATGTCCTGTACTAACAGCAAATGCCGCTAGTAATTGGTCAAATTCATTGTTTAAATCTGATGCCTCAATGACATTTCCATCAACAATGTTACTTGAACTTTGTCTTGTATATGTTGCACCCATTTATCTTCTTCCTCCCGGTGTAAATTCTAATTCAAATCCCTTTAATGTAAAAGGATTGTTTTGACTTGTATCTGTAACTTTTAATGCAACAGCAAATCCAGANCCTTCTANTGCTTNTCTTGTNATTGGTAAATCTCCTNNNCCANAAACTGCTGTNCCANATTTACCAGTNCCAAATATTGCCCCTGTTCCAGATGTTTCTAAACTAAAAGAACTTGGCTGTGGTGTACTACTATCATCATAATTATAACGCACAAACATACTAGCACTAACTGTACCTTCTGGTTTCCAGTTAACGTTTATTCTTTGCATATTTTTTCTTATGCCGGGGTCACCCATTGTCATATCTGGTGACCTAAAAGTAGCTTCTATTGTTCCTGTTGTACTTGCTCTTGTAAATACATTACCATCATCTTGTTTATAAATATATCCATCATATCCACCTGATACTGTAGTTTCTGTATTACTAATTAAATCAGAATCACAACAAGAAACTTTTAATCCTTTTATATCTGCATATTCAAAACCCATAGCTTGAGTATTTGGATTTGATTTTATAACAGCAATTAATCCTTTTGCAGTATCTTCTGCACCTGCTGTCGTAGGATAAAATAAACGATATTGAGATTTATTACCTATAACTAATGCTGTAACATTATCATAACCAATATCATTTATTCTATCTTGTACTTGTTTTGATACTGTACCTAATTCTACGTCACCAATTCTTGCTGTACCTGCAATTGTACGTAAACCATCAGCCGCTAAAAATATAAGGTCACCACCTAATTCCTGTATTGAATGATGTGCTAAAGTACCTATACCTTTTGCTACTTCGGCTTTTGCAAAATTACTAGAACTAGTACCGGATATTTTATATATACTACTTTCACAAAATACAAATAATTCATCACGAAACACTTTCATTCCTGTAATAACATCGCCCATAATAATTGAACCNCCACCAGTGTCAAAATCATCTTCAGTGTATGGCCCAGAAAATTGTAATGTAGATGTTGCATTTGACATTCCACTATAAAACATATGATTTGCAAATGATTTTACAAATTTAGGATTTGTTGGAGCAGTTCCTCCACCAGTAGCATTTATTATATCTTCACTGTAACTAGTATCTAATGTAAAAGCGGCCGCTTCACCTGTTGCAATAATTATTTTATCAGTACCATTAAAATTAAATTTATCAAAATCATAAGTATTTGTTGTACCTTTACTTGTAGCACGAGAAGTCCAACTACCGGAAGTAGTTCCTGTTCTTACAGTTCCACCCCTTGCTGTTACAATAATATCGTTAAATATTGCACATAATTGTATTCTTTCAGTAGATGCAGAAACTTGTGGTACTATTGTTGAATTATATTTTGTTGTTCCATTTAGTTTTCTGTATCCACCTTCAATACTTGGTTCAAAATTTTGTAGTTGTAACGCTTCACCGGGATGCATTGTAAATACATCTTTGTTTAAAACTAATCCACCACCACAACTTGCTGTAAATGGTGATATTTGTGAAGTATCTGGCATTAGTTAACTCTTGTATCTCTCATGTATGTTTTTGTATTAATATATTCTGAACGTAAAAACTGCAATTGATTGTCATATTCTTTAACAGCCATAGATGCGGCTTGTGGGTCTGAACGTAATATATAAGCATAATACTTAGCTTTTGTAATAATTACATCTTTAAATCTATCATCTAAATCCATTGTGTCACCATGTGCAGATAAATCAGTATGTACTTTCCAATATTCATATTGTATTGTATAATTACTCTGGTCTGGTACTGGACTTAATCCAAATTTTTTATCTTGTGTATGATATACTCTATCTGGACAGCCATAAGATGATGAATTATTTGTTAAATCTGTTTGTGAATATCTAACATTCCAATCATCATATGTAATATATTTTAATTTTTTTACTGGTATGTTTTCTGATATTCTTACGTAATCTATATCTAATTGTACTCCAGATGCAGTTTCAAAATATATATATGCTGTTTGCGTAGTCGCTGTAAATGTTGTATCTAATATTGCACCATCACCAAAATTTGATACAGATTTAGTTGTACTTAAAATTTCTCCACCACTTGCTGTAGTTCCTACTTTTATTGCTACAGTGCTAGTAGAACTATTAGGACTTATAACTCTAACTTGTAATCTATAAACTTTATTTTTTACAGTAGATATTGATTGATATGCGGCCGCATCATTTAAATTTAATCTACCATTGCCACTACTTGTATATGAAGGACTTCCATCCCCTGTAGTCCAACCTGTTATATTAGATGTAAATTCTCCATTAGTAACTAATTCTTTTNGTACTAATCTAAATGTATCCCAATCTATTTTTCTATATTGTAAATCTGTACTTTGCGGTGAGGCAGATGAAGGTAAATCATATGTTCTTTTACCTGTATCTGTATCCTGTGTTGTAGATAAATATAAATCTGGAACTTCAGATAATGAATTAAAAATTTCATGCATAGCTTTAAGCACAAATTTTTTTACCGCAGTTTGTATGCCCCTGCTACTTGAAAAAGTAGTAGATGTTAACTCCGGTTCATTTAATTCATTTAATACATTATTTACTAATGTTAAATATGTTGTTGCCATTATGCTCCTGTTTTATTTAATCCTGCTATTGGAAAACTTTCAAATTCTACACAGTATGAATCTATTACTGTTACTTCTTTATACTCTGTAGANTTTTCATTGTATGCTTCNTGTANTTCATANCTNGCNACTTGNCANNCTNCTTCANNTGGATATATAAATCCATTATATTTAACTGAAGGTGCATTAGGCATAGATACTAACACTAGCATAAACCATATTTTAATCATTTTAAACTCGTTTCGTGGGGCTACTACACCCCACATTATTTAATTTATTTTAATTTGTCGTGGTTGCTTTTCTTTTGGTAAATCTTGCACCAATGTTATATTTAGCATACCATCTTTTAATTTAGCTTCTTTAACATTCATGTATTCAGATAGTTTAAATGATTGTTTAAATGTTCTTTCTGCTATACCTTTATAAAGATATTCTTTATCTGAAGGATTATTAGTTCCTTCTATTGCTAGAGTATTTTCTTTTTGTGTTACAGAAATATCTTTTTCAGAAAATCCTGCTACAGCAAAAGTTAATTTATACTCATAGTCATCTACCTTTTCAATATTATAGGGTGGATAACTACTTGGGCGAAAGTCAGCTATATCGTTAAATAAACTATCAAACCCCACTGTCATTGCCCGAAACGGGCTTAGGTCTATCCTTGTCATTGTTTGCCTCCTTATTAATAAGCAAGGTTAATATTGTATCTAATTTACTCTCTATATTAGATACTCTCTCCTCTAATTCACTATTATCATCAAATAAAGGAGTAATTTTTTGTCCAGTTGAAATTATTTTTCCATCCGAATTTACATTTTTTTTTGTCATATCCCATTTAGCCATATGATTCCTTTATAAAAAGGGGGAATATTTCATCCCCCTAAGTTAATTTATTTTATGATGAGTTAGAAGCAGTTTCATCTGAACCGCTAATATCACACATAATTGCCCATACTCTTACTTTACCTGCAGTGTCTTGTGCACCGCCAACTAAAATATCAATGGTATCTGCTGTTTTAACGACAAGTTGATGTGCCGCATCTGTAGCATCCATTGGAGCATGACCTGTTCCAGTAGCATCGTACGCATCTACCCAACAATCCGGGTCATGGTGTCCTGCTGTAGAACCTGTGATACCTAAATCAAAAGTAACAGAAGAAGAAGAAGCTGTTAGCACTTCTANTCCTGCCGCCATAACTAATGTTTCTGCCGGAACATTTAGACATTGAATAATATCTGCCGCTGCCGGGTCAAACAAAGAGTTATCAATTGTATTTTCAACGTAATAAGGCTTTCTTCTAGTCGAAGGATGCCCAGATGTTGAACCAGTAACTTTACTATGAGTCGCCATTTGTATCTCCTTCCTTAATCAATTAATAAGTGTCTAGCCATTAATGCTTCCGAACGAAGCACTTTTCTGCCAAATACGTGTAAACCTCTAACAATATCAGCAAAAGAATCTGGGTCTCTCACAACTTCTGTTTTTGCAATAGCGTTAGCAGTTGCAGTAGAACTCATGTGNCCCCATAAAACTTTGTAATAGTTAGATGTTGATGAAGCGGCAAAATTGTTAGTCATATAACAAGAAAAACCTTGAATTTGACCTTCAACTACCTTACCATTTCTGATAGGTGATTTGCCATCTCCTGTTACAGATGCATCCATTAACTTCGCTGATGCTTGAGCAAGTTGCTCATAGAACTCAGGTGAAGCTAAAAACCATCTGTTTTCAGTTGGAACGTCTGCTCCATGTAATCTCTTAGCACAGTTAGCCATAATGTTAAGAGGGTCTGTTTCAGAAGAGCCAAAGCCCGTATCTGTTCCAGAACCATCNGAACCNACAGTNGTACCTGCACCAGANANCATNGCCGCAATAACGTTTTCGTCNTAAGAATCTTTTAGAGCATATGCNCCAGAAGANGTNGCCAAAGNNTCCCAGTTNACGTGAGNTTGTCTTTCTTCAATATCGTCAACTTTAAAAGCAAACGCATTAGCTTGGTCTACAACTAGTTGCAGTTGGTCATCAGCCAAATTTTGGATGTTGATTGAACCGCCTCTAGTATAAGATGCCACACTAATTGTTGGCTCTTTTACAATGTTAACTGTATCTCCGTAATTTTCAATCTCTCCTGCATAATCGGTGTTGGTAATATCTTCAACAACCGAAGCAGTACGGAAAAACTTTTGAACCTTTTGGCTATAAATTACCGGTAACCAATTACCCGATGGTAAGTTGTCATAACCGGCTGATACTGTAATTGCCATAATTTTCTCCAGTTAAAAGGTTAATTATGCCTGTATGCGACCCTCTTTCCTCGCTAAATCTATGTCTTTCTCATGTCTAACATATTCTTGAGGTTTGAGTTTTGCAATCTCAGACACTGACCAAATCCTTTTCCCACCTTCAGTTGTAATAGAACCTTTTTGAGTTTTAGTTACAGCTTGTGCGGCATTAGGTTTAGCCATTTGTTTGTTTTGTAGATTGTGTTCGGCTTTATACAAATCAATTATTCTTGCGGCCCATTTTGCATTAGTATTATTTTTATAAATACCATCTGAAATATTTTCTGGTTGTTCATTTAACCAAGCAGTAAATTCATTACTTTCTTTTAATGCCGGAAAATCGGGATGTAAAGTAGTAAGTTCTTTTAACGAATTTTGTTTCGTTAATTCTGCTTCTTGATTTCTCAAATCTGATAAACGAGTTTCAATATCTTCCACTCTTCTATCGGCTTGTAAATGAGAAATAGATTCAACAACATCATAAACATCTGGGTATCTTTCCTTAAACTCTTCTAATTCAGTAGTGCTTTTAGGTGCTACGTATTTAGGTTTTTGAGTTAATTCTTTTTCCTTTTGTTTCCACTCATTTACTTTTCTATCATAATGAGTTTTTAAATCATTATAACGTTTTTGAAAATCGTGTTCTTGTTGTTTTGTCTGTTTATTTGTATCCAAAAAACTAGTTGTATTTTTAGGAGTAGCCTCTGCGGTGTCCTGTGTTTCAACTGTTTCAGTTTGCTCTGGCTTATCTAACTCTTGTCGATAAGCATTGTGATATGGGGTAGGCTCAAACTCTTGTTTTTGTTTAGCTTCATCTACCATTTTTTCCTCCTTGAGTGCCTTAGTAATAAGGGTAGCTCGGTTGTGTTTGGGGCTGTGCCTATTGCACAGGTCGCCACCTTAAATTATTATGCGTTTAATCTTTCTTTAAGATTAATTTTACCCAGTTTTGGGTTTATAAATAATTCAAGAAACTCGTTATTTCTGTCTGGACTAACACCTTTTCTATGGTATTCTTCAGACATTGTTTCATAATCATTGTGTGCTAATGCTTCAAAAAATTTTGGAAATCCATCTTTGTTATCTGGTGCTATTTTTGATGCACCCATATTGTAAGACATTTCTACTAACATTGCTTTTCTGTTAACATCTAATTCTCTAAATTTTTTTGCGGCATCGCCTGTAAATTTTTTATCTTTGATAAATTTGTTATATACAACTCTAACATTATTTTCTGCTTCCATAATATCTTTTGCTAACAAATCTTCTGCTTCTTCTTGTGTTATGCCATTTTTATATTTTTCAACTTCTGCTTTTGAAGTTAATCTATGGCCATAACCAATTGCAGGGTATCCATTATCATCATATATAACTTCACTAAAACCTTCTACATTATCTTGTTTTAAATAATTAAAAACCATATTATAATCTTTATTAAATTTTATTGTGTGGTCACTACCACTGTACCCTGTACCACCACTAGAATTAATATTATCATCTTTAATATTATGTTTTGCTTGATAACGTAAAGCATCTCTTCTATGAAAATTGTCTTCTGGATTATATCCTTCATCAAAAGCATAATTTAATTCTCGTTCAGTGTTATCAAAACCTGTTATTTTTTCTTTACCTTTACCCATTAATGCCGGAGTTCCATGTGGGTAATTTGCCTTAATTCCAAAAGGTGTTAAACTAAAGTTAGCTTGTAATCGTTCTCCTGTAGAAACAAAATTTGCTTTATCAATTAAATGTGATAACTCTGTAGCACGAGCAACGTTTTTTAAAAATTCTGGATTTACTAATCTGTCACCATTAAATAAAGATTTAGAATCTACACCAGATTCAATAGCACTTTTTAAATTAGTCATTGCTTCAACGTATAATCTATTACTAGCTTGTTTGGGTTTATCATTAAATTCTGAATCTTTATGAAAAATGTTTTGCATTATTTTATTTGCTTTTTCCCAAGCCATTTTTCCTTTTACTGGATTATTACCGGCAAATAACATTGAACCAATTGTTGGGTGTCCTACTGGATACTTATTTCTTTTAGTTTCTTCGTTTTGTATTTCTGACATTACTGACATATCTGTATCACTAATAGTTTTATTATCTAAACCACCGGGCATTACTACATCACCCTCATCATACTTAGAAGGTTTATTTAATTTTTTTAATGTTGCATAACCTCCATCAATATATTTAACTAATTGATTTGGTATTTGCATTTCACCATTATGTACAAGTATATCTACTTTATCACCTTGTTTGTAACCTTTAGTTTTAACACCTGCATCTTTTGCTCTTAACATAGCTTGTTCTACTAAACTACGTACTTTAGGGCCATTTTGTTGCATAGCAGGATAACCCATAATAAAATCACCTTCTTGTGCTTGTAAATCTACATCATCTGCTCGTAAAGATGCAGGAGCCGCATTTGGGTCATTTATCATTTGTGGTTTTCTCATAAATCCTACCATATTTATTTATCTCCCTCATCATCTTCTAATCTAGCTAAACTTTTAAATTTATAAGTTTTACCATCAATAGTTCCTTCTCTTTCCCCTTCTTTTACTTCATATCTATTACCATCTTTATCATAAGTAAATATATATCCAGTTCTTGGCATTACAGCAGTATATACTTTATCTGCACTAGGGCCATAGCCTAATTCTAAATCAATTTTTTGACCTGTATCACCAGTCATGCTAAATATTCTTTCAAATAATGTAAAATCATACCAAGGTGCATATTCATCATTTACATGATATTCTTCTTCTATTTGTTCAGAATCATCTATATCTTCTAGAGGGTCTTCTACTTCATTTGTGCTGTCATAAGAAAATGTAGAATAATTACCTCCTGCATTTTCATTTTCTTTTTTTAAAAAACTTTGCCATTCAGTATTTGAAAAAGGTGAACCATCATTAACATTTATTTTTTTCCCATTATACTCAAAATTAAATATACCATTTTCATCAACACCGATTTTATCTACATCATTCATGTCATTAAGCCAATTTACAAAACCACTGTCTTTTGCCGTTAATGCCGCAGGTAAAAATGCTGAAAATATTGTTTCTAATACTCCTGCATCACTTTTTAATGGTTTATGTGAATTAACTAATGCTCTGTGATAATCAAATGCAGGAGTTCCTGCTTCTACATTTGCCGCCATTGCATTTAATGCACTACTATAACTATTTTTATCTAATGGGCCAACACCTTTCCATCGAGAATCTCCTCTAAGTCCAGTACCCCATGTTTTCCATCCACCTTCTTTAGAATTTTTTAACGCTTGAATTTCTGCAAAATTTTCTGATGTTGCTAATTTTTTTTGATTACCCCATTCATCACCACTTAAATAATTTAATGCTATTTGTAAATCTTTCTTTTTATTTGGGTCTAATCCTAAAATTATAGCCATTTGTTTAGCAGCATCGTATAATTCAGTTATGTCTTCGACAACTCCCGGTGTTGTATCTATTTTACCACCATTTAAATTATCTTCTGCATATTTATNTAAACCCCATATTTTTTTATTTTGTTCTAATTTTTTTTGGGCTTCTTCTAAAGCATTATTATATATACCTGCTTCTGCATTTGCTTGTGCTATTTTATCTAATTCTGATAATTCATTTCCATCATTAACATTACTGTTGTTATTACTAACAAATCCATTATCATTATTANTATCATTAGGATTTGAAAAATTATGTTGAACTTGATGACCCGAGTTAGACATATAACCGGCTTCATTCTCTGCCTCATTAGCTTTAGGGTCTTTAATTGTATTAGCCGATTGTTGACCACTTCCAGTAGGATAAGTACTTTGATAAGAGTTATACGCACCACTAGGATGATTTGGTTGTACTTGGTTAGAACTATTATTCCAACCACTTCCATGTGGGCTATGTCCAGATACGTGTGGCATTACTCTTTATCTCCTACATTTGAAGCCATTCTAGATTCCTCCTTGAGGTTCTTGAGGCGTACCAGTGAAGCCAGACTCCCCTGCTTGTGGAACATCTCCGACTCCGATTTCGCTACCCCCAACGCCTTGTACGTTAGGTTGATTTGTTCCTGCAGGTACTCCTGTAGGGCTTCCCATGCCTCCGGGTTGTTCACCAGTGGGCTGAGTTTCTGGGCCTGTGCCTTGAACATTTGCTAATCCTCTCAACATATCTGCAAAGATTGCCGCTTCATTTACATCATTTACTAAACTTTCTGGGTCAATATCTTGTGATATTGCTAGTTCTCTCATTAAGTTTGGTATTTTTACAAATGGAGCTAACATTGGGTTTGTTACTGTTTGCAATAAAGTAGTTAATCTTTGCGTTCTAACTTCTTTTTGCATTACTGCGGAAGTTCCTTTAGGTTTTATTTCTAAATCACCAATTATTTCTGGTGAATTTCCAAATTGCATATTCCACTGAAAAAATGATTCACCTAAAGGTTTTAATAAATAATCATCAATGTTTTTTACAACTGTTTTTATTGATAGACCTGCCGAAGACATAATCATAGATAATCCTGCGGCTGTTCTACCTGTTCCTGTTACACCTGTTTGTCCATGTGTTACAGAGGGTATTCCTGTTTCTTCATCAGCTAGTTGCCTAGCTTTATCATACATTTGTACATTCTCACCTGCTGTATTAGGAAACTTAATACCATTTACTGCTGTTCCCGTTACACCAGATTGTCTTCTAAATATTTTACCCGGAAATATATCCATACTTTGTCCGGGAACTAATTGAGTTTCATCAATATCAAATACTAAATTACCTGCAAGTGCTAAGTTATCAATAGCCATTCTAATATGACCATTCATTAATAACTGTGCATCTTCCATATTTTCAGCAACACCAATACCAAAAAATTGATATGGATTTAACTCATAAGGAAATGCTTGATAAGGTATACGAGCAGGTGTAAATGGATTCATAACTGCNCTAATAACTTCATTACCNCAAACCCATACATTAACTTGTACAGATTTTAAATCATCCATGCCTTGAGGTATANNCATTCCTATTTCTTCACATANTGAAGCATCACAGTTACCCCAGTATTCGTAAACTTCGTATCTATTATCTACATAAGTTGGGTCATTAACACCATGAATAGTTTGTTCATAATATTTTTCTTCGTAGTTTGGCCCAATTTCTAATGCTTTTAAAATTGCATCATTATCAAAATAAGGTCTATTTGCTAAATCTCTTAATTGTTCTCTATTTAATCTATGTCTTTGTATAACATATTCACAATCTTCTATATTTGTAGCAGATGGGTCTGGAAAAAAATCCCAACATGAAACTGCTTCAATTCTTGGTACTTCTTTATCAAAAGGAGAATATTCTTTTTCATTACCTGTTCCTGTCCATTGATGTACAGTTTTATTATAACTAAATGGCCCTTTAATAATTCCTGTGCCTAATAGTGAACATTCAAATATAGAATGTCTTAATACATTAACAGCAGAAGTATCAAGTAACTGGTCATGTATCATTTTTTCCATTTTACGAGCAGTTTCTTGAGCAGGGCTAATTTGAGGTTCACCTATTTTAGATGGCCCTTCTTGTAAGTTTGCCCCTGCAAATTTTGCTGATAAACCACCTAAAAAAGTTTTTTCATCAGTTGCTTCTAAAGCACCCGGCTCTAATACTCTTCCATCTCCCTCAAACCCATAAGGGTCTGGTGTAGGTGGTGGTGATTGAGGAGTTTGTAAATGTGCAAACTCTGCTACACCTTCTGGTACAGGAGTAGATTCTACTGATAGTGGAAATTTACTATTAGCAAATAATATGTCTGCAATTTGTCCATAAGCAGATAGAACTTTTACTTTTGTTATTTTTACAAATACTTTAGATTTTTCTGAAGAACGAAACTGTGTAGTACTATCAAAAATACCACGATAGTTTTTATATGCTTTTAACCATCTTTGTTCGTCTTCATGTTTACCATCTTCAGCAGATGTAAATTTCTTTTTAACATGAGCAACTAAACCGGGAATATTCTCGGCATTATCTATCTCTCTGGCCTCATCTGTTTTATCTATGGCCATTATTTTCCTTTATTAAATTAATAATCTCTTTTATCTGCACCCATAGCNGTTAAGCCTTGGCCTTTATTTTTTGCACCGGGTTTTTCACTTGCTCCACTTAATTCACCTTGCTTAAATTTTTTTGACGCAAAGGCNTCTGGTTTTGCATTTGAACTTTTACCACCGGCATCAGAAAGTTCNCCTTGTTTATACTTTTTTGTATAACTTGACATAATATCTGGCCCATTCATGTTTTTCATATTTCCTCCTAGTAGTCTTTTTTATCAGCCATTGCAAACACACTAGGCTGAACGTATTGTTTCTTTTCTTTTGGATAATCTTTAGTAGCAACACTACCATCTGCTTCTCCACCATTGTGAGAAGACATATTGATGTTTTTCATATTATCTTTTTTCTTTGGGTAGGGCATACCAAGGTCACCCTGCTTATATTTGGTCATTATTGGTTGTGGCATTTAGCCCTCCTTAATTTTAGTTTTTAAATAATCTAATAAATTTGGATTATCTACAAATATTGTTGTTAAACCATTAGCTAAACCATTAACTAAAGTTTCTTCTTCTTTCTCACCCAAGTCAATATTCCATTGATACACTATTGCGTGTAAACATTCATGCAATAATGTGTTTGCATGAGAAACTCCCTTTTCTTCATCGGTATAACCGATAACTCCTTCTTTTGCAAAAAACTGACCATGTGCTTCGTTTGCACTAGCAACAGTTTGTTTCCACTTTTCTAATTTATAATCTCTATATCCAATCTTTATAGATTGTGGTATTTTATAATCTACCTTCTTGTTCAAATTTTTCTGTCTCTGGCTGATTTAATAATTCATAATCTTTTTGACTTAAAATATGTTGTCCTTCTTTTTCATGTCCTTTTGGATATGTTGGAATACCAAAAAGTTCTGTCCAACTTTCTGCTTCTTTTGTAGTAGTTGGTGGTATAACTCCAAGTATATTACCACTTTGTGTTGTTGGTAATACTCCTTCTTTTCCCCCTATAGCTTCATTAATAGCTTGTATAGGTTCTGCCGGTATTATAAGACCTGCCGCTTTACCTGCTTTAGATAAAAATGCTAATATGGTTGCTAATTTACCTGTTTTACCCGCTTTATCTATTGCTAATTTAATTTTATTATTATCTGCTTTTGGCAATTCAGTATATTTATTACCAGATACTGATGTTTGAGATTTTGTTAATTCTGGTTCTTCAATAATAGTAACTTTTGGTTCTACTTGTGATGCTATTGTTTTTGTTGTAACTACTGGTTGTGTAATTGTTTTTTGAGGTACTATTTCATCAATTTGTTGACCTATAGTTGTACCTGATGTTCCTCTAACTTTAAATTTACCCTCTGTAAATGATACAGCATCTTGTGGTGTTTCAAAACCTAACTGTATAAACAAATCTTTATCTAATGTACTAAGTGCTTCTACAATATTTTTACTTTTTAATGCTGTACTTGTTGTGCCTTTTTGATAAATTGCTTTTGTTCCTTTAACAGTATGNCCCATNAAACTATCAACANNATCNNNTGNNATNCCTAATGCNGNNGCNCTCATAGAAAATGCTCTTCGTAAATCTTCAAGAGTCATTGCTCTATTAGCATTTTTTACTGTATCTAGTATTTCAATTTTATTTAGAGCAGCATTTATATTTTTACTATAATGACTTGCTAAATTAGATGCTTTTATTTTTGGTTTACTAAATATAGTTGCACCAGTTGGATTTATATTTGTTTGTTGTTGTAATAAAGTTTTTACAGAATCAGATATTGGTATCACCTGTGCTCCTGCACCTTTACCAGAAAATGTAGTTATAGTATTATTAACAAAATCAATATCACTAGCTTTTAATCTAACTAAATCTGTTTCTCTAATTCCTGTTAGCAACATAATTTTTGCTAATCGTCTTGAATTAGGGTCTTTTATAGTTTTTAATTGTTGTGCTACACTTCTATATGTTTCTGATTCAAAAACAGGGCCTCTTCCTAACTTCATACCTTGAAGAATTAAAGGATTATCTTTACCAATTGCTGAAGCGGCATTATATCCACTTTTACCTACAGTATTTCCAATTGCACCTTGTATAGATTTCCAAAAATCTGTTGCCGCACCCGGTTTACCTTTAAACCATGCCTCATTTTCACCGGCATATGTTAATATTTTTTTTATTCCATCTTCGCTGTTAACTTGGTTAAATAATAATTTTTTTGGATTAATATCTGGAAAAACATTTTTTAAAACACCAGTATATTTTATATTATTATGTGTACCACCAAACAATCTTACTTTTGTTCTTTTAGCTTGGTCTAATGCTGTTTTACTTATAGCTCCAGTATTGTATTTATTTTGTAAAACTTCAATACGTGAATCCATTACTTGTTCAAAAGTTAATGTATCTAAAGCACTACCAACAACATCACCCGGTGCGTATTTGTTTATAAACCCACCATCTTCAAAAGCCATTTTAAAACCTATACTAGCTTTTTCTTCTTTAGGGTCTATAGAAAAACCAATACTTTTATTGTCATCAAGTTTTATTGTAGATTCTAATTTACCTTTTAATATTGACCCAACAGTAGCACTTAACAAAGGATGTTTTTTTACAACATTCTCTGCTTTTCTATATACTGTAGTATCTTTAGCTTTATTTTCAATTAAATTTTGCAAAGAATCTAGAGCTTTTTTTTCGTCTTCTGTCATTAGTATCCAAAAATCCTATCTACTGGTTCATACGTTTCTGCTTTTAATTTATTTAAATTATAAGCCGCACGTTGTCTTTCACCTGTTTGTCTTGTCATAACCATATAACGTAAAGCATCATAAGCATGGTCATCTGTTTTTGTATCAACATCCTCTGCATTATTTTTTGCATAAGGTATTGTTGGTAATGTTCTAATTAAATTTATACAATTAGAAAATATTTTTAATTGTGGTTCGCCTGTTTTTTCTTGTATAGATAATCTTCTATGCAATTCAACTTTGCCACCTATTCTATCTCTGTTTGATGGTACAAAACGTATTCCNGCCCTAATAATACTATCTGCAATACTAGGGCCAATACCCGATTTACTCCAACAACTAGCGTCTAATACAGAAGTGTGCATTGGTGGGTCATAAACCTCTAAGTCATTTATTCTATTTGCAAGTTGTTCACCCGTAAGTCCACTCTGATACAATTCTCTGTATATAATTATATTTCCATCCCAATCAACTGCACCCCAAAGGACACAACTTGGTGATGAATAACCATAATCAGCAGAACGTATTCTTATCCAATTGTTAGGTAACTCAAATGGTTCAAGAACATGGATATGTTTATTGAACTCTGGAAATGCCGCACCTTCTGCAACATCCCAATCACCATCTAATAATCTTCTTCTTTCTACTTCTGGTAGTGATGATAGCATTGCTTCATATTCACCAGACTCAGCAAGATACGGATTATCTGTTAATCGTGCAGGTATAAACTTTCTATGAAATAAAGGTTCACCTGCTTTTTCGTGGTATCTACCAAATCGTAAAATATCACCGGTATCTATATCTGTAGCATAAAATGGTTCACCCGGTTTTGTCGGGTCAACAAACATTTTCTTTATCCACCATCCTCCTACACCGCCGGGGTTAGAAGATGCTCTCATGTAAGTGTCAATACTTTTATCTGTACTACGTAAACGTGAACGTAAGTAGTTCCAAACATACGGAGTAGGGTAATGACCTAACTCATCTACACCAATCCATGTAAATGCTTGTCCTTGATACCTTGTTACATCGCTGTCTTTGTCAACATACGAAAATAATGCTGTTGCACCAGACGGAAAATGCCATGTACTCTTTGATTCTTTAAATACAGCACCCGGAAACGCTTTTGCGTAGAGTTTTCGGCTACTATCTATTAACTCTGTTAACTCTGCCAGTGTTCTTCTTAGTAATAATGCCCTATGATTTGGGTTATGACAGTATCTAAGCAAGTCAACTAGTAATGCAAATGACTTTCCACCACCTGCCGCACCACCATATAGTACTTCTTTCTCTGGTGAAGCCAAAAAACTAGTTTGTGGGCCTTCATTTGGCATAAAAACTACTTCAGCTTGGTCTTCTATTGACTTTTTTACTGACTTTGGTACAGTATCTAACTCTTCTTGAGTTATTGCACCACCTTTTTTGTTGATTTCATCAACTTTTTTAAGATTTTCTTTTAATTGTTTTGCTTTTTGACGTTCATTAGCTAATTTCTTTGCTAATTTTTCAGCTTTCTTCTCTTTTTCTCGTAATTTACGTCTAGCTTCTATCCTAGCTTTTTGTTCTGTACTGAAATTGTATCGTCTTGTCATTCATTTATTGTTTTTATTTTATCTTTAGCCGGTAACATGACAACACCATGCAAAACTTGACCATTTACATTAACTTCTTGACGTTTACTTATACCAGTTCTGTCTAATATTTCAGAAGCCGCCTTCATTCTAATATCCATTTGACCAGATGGTATAGTTCCATCAGCATCTANGCCTTCACTTAATCTGTTTATTGCTTTTACAGAAGAACCTGCCAATTGTGTTTTAGCTCTTTCTATAATTTCGTCTTTTACAGACTTCATTAACCACCCTCTAGAATCTGGGCTGTATCCTGCTTCTTCTATAGCAGACATTATTTGTCCTCCGTTGTTAAAGAGAACTTCTAGAAATTTTTCCTGCTTTGGGGTCAGTTCCTTTTTTTTGTTTGGTATTATCTGATTCATTCTTTTTTTCTTTACCTCCAAATGCTTTCCAAAAAGCCGCTATTAATCCATAAGGGTCATCATGTGGATACCCAATACTGTTTAATTTACCACAAGTACATTTTTTTCCATTACACATATCGCAAGTAGGCATTATGATTTTTTATGTGT
>FUFK010045369.1_pt1 | contig 16468 bp, 21 predicted proteins | sample 1021851 | NCBI WGS metagenome assembly FUFK01 (sample SAMEA51879418, study PRJEB19060) | metagenome | reverse complement strand
TTTATAATAAATATTTTGATAAAAATTTTAATTTAGTAAGTCCTAACAAAAGTTTACAAAAAAATTCAGTAAATAAATCAATAAAGCTAGTTAAAATGGGAAAAATCAAAGAAGCAGAAAAAGCAATTAGACCAGCAGTAAGTTACTTAATGAAAATTAAATGTAAAAAAATAATTCTAGGCTGTACTGAGCTTCCGATAGCAATATTTGCTTACAAGTCTTTTAAGAAAATAAAACAATCAAAAGTATTTATTGATCCAAACCTTTTGTTGGCAAATATTTCTATGAAAAAATATAAAAGATTTTAATTTAATCTCAGTTCTAATTATTAAACTAGAACTGAGATAATAAGTTAATCCGAAATCCTTATTACTTTGTTGGATCTGGAACTTTTCTTAAATAAGGCTTAACTGTTTCCCATCCATCTGGATATATTTTTTTAGCTTCATCGTCTTTTACAGCTGGAAGAATAACTACGTCCTCACCTTTTTTCCAATTAGCTGGAGTAGCAACTCTATGTTTTGCAGTAAGTTGCATTGAGTCTATGGCTCTCAAAATTTCATGGAAATTTCTACCTGTAGCCATTGGGTAAGTTAAATAAAGACCAATTCTTTTGTCTGGTCTTACAACAAAAATAGTTCTAACAGTCTCATTGTCAACTGCTGTTCTTCCCATTGAAGTTGTTCCTGCATCGGCCTCTAACATATTGAAAAGTTTTGCAACTTTTAAATCTTCNTCAGCGATAATAGGATAATCAGGCATTGTTCCAGATACATCTTTAATATCATTTAACCATTTTTTATGATCCTCTACCCCATCAACACTTAGTCCAATAACTTTTACATTTCTTGCATCAAACTCAGCTTTCATTTGTCCTAATGAACCTAATTCTGTTGTACAAACTGGTGTAAAATCTTTTGGGTGAGAAAATAAAACACCCCAACTATCTCCAAGCCACTCATGAAAAGAGATATCTCCTTCAGTAGTTTTGCATTGAAAGTCAGGACACATACTGTTTATTTTTAACATTCTTTACTCTCCTTTAATTAATTAGAACTATTATAAATTATTGATGAGGTTTATCAACGATATTTAANTTTGAAAAAACAACTTATAAGACGTGTATCTTNNGNANATTATAAGTGTTAGATTTTTNANGTATGAANAACTCTAATCACTCAAATATTTTGATTATCGGTGGTGGATGCGCTGGTATCTCTGTTGCTACAAGACTAAAAAGTTTAAAGTCTGATTTATCAATATCAATAATAGAACCTTCTGAAAAATCTTTGTATCAAGCTGCATGGACATTAGTTGGTGCAGGNGCTTATGATGTAAACAGTACCATAAAACCAATGTCATCTGTAATGCCTANTTATGTTAATTGGATAAAAGAATATGCAGAAAGTTTTTCACCTGAGTCTAATTCAGTCAAGACTTCAGGTGGTGAATATTCATATGATTACTTAGTAGTTTGTCCAGGTTTAAAAATTAATTTTGATGGAGTAGCTGGACTTAAAGAGACATTGGGAAAAAACAATGTTTGTACAAACTATAGTTCAGACATGGCTGTTTATACTTGGGAATGTCTAAAAAATTTAAAGGGAGGAACTTTGTTATTTACTGAGCCTCCAATGCCAATTAAATGTGCTGGTGCTCCACAAAAAATTGCTTACTTAGCTGCAGATCATATGAAAAAAAAAGGTGCTCTCAAAGATAGTNATTTAGAATTTTTGTGNGCAAAACCTGTAATATTNGGTGTACCTCATTTTCAAGGTCCATTAAATGAAATTTGTGACTCNTATGGAATTAAAAGAAGTTTNCANCATAATTTAATTTCANTTAATGGTGAAGCAAAAGAAGCTGTNTTCAAACAATCAGATAAAGATGGAAATACNAAAGAAGTAANAAAAAATTTTGATTTTATCCATGTTACACCACCTCAAACTGCACCNGACTTTATAAAGAATAGTCCNTTNGCTGATNCAGGTGGTTGGGTNGATGTNGATCANAAAGGTGGNACTCTAANACATACTAAATATGAAAATNTTTATAGCTTGGGTGATGTTATGAATGCACCNAATGCAAAAACAGGTGCAGCNGTAAGAAAACAAGCACCAATAGTTGCACATAACATTGTAAAAGATATTAATAAATCATCTGAAGAATACAGACTTTACGATGGATATGGAGCTTGTCCTCTGACGGTTGCATATGGAAAAGTAATGTTAGCTGAATTTTGTTATGGAGGAAAAGTTACTCCAAGCTTTCCATTTGATCCTACAAAACCAAGTTCAATGTACTGGCAAATGAAATCTAGACTTTTTCCTTGGTTGCAATGGAANGTGATGTTTAAAGGAAAAGANTGGAGTAAGCCTAANCATAAAGCTATTGAAAATTAGTNTNAATTTNATAAAATTTTAATTATTTTATAATTATGATTTTTGAACAACTTTTTGATACTAAATCCTCAACATACACTTATATCATTTCTAGTGGAAAAGGACGTGAGGCATTAATCATAGATCCAGTAATTGAGCATACTGATGAATACATAAAAGTTTTAGAAAATTTAGAATTAAAACTTGTTAAAGTAATTGATACTCATATTCATGCAGATCATGTAACTGGATTAAACGAATTAAACAAAAGAACAAACTGTACTCGTATAATGGGTGAAAATTCTAAATCTGAAGTTATTGATATTAAATTAAAAGATGATGAAAATATAAATGTCGAGAATATTGAACTTAAAGCCATTTATACGCCGGGTCATACAGATTGTTCATATAGTTACTTAATGAATGATAGAGTTTTTACAGGAGATACNCTTTTAATTAATGGGACAGGTAGAACAGATTTTCAAAATGGTAGTGCTCATCAGGCTTATGANTCATTGTTTGGNAAACTNTTAAANCTTCCAGAAGAAACACTTGTTTATCCTGCTCATGATTATAATGGAAAAAAAAATTCAACAATTGGTAGTGAGAAAAGTAATAATCCTCGATTACAAGTTAGCTCAAAAGAGGAATATGCTGAAATAATGGATAACCTTAATCTTGCTAATCCAAAAATGATGGATATCGCAGTGCCAGCAAATCTAAAGGGATTAACTATTAAAGAACTCTAAAATCAGGGTTATTATTAGTATTGTATTTAAAAAATATACAATTATATAACTCTCATGGCATGCAATAATAGGCATTGTAAATGTAAAAACTGTACTTGTGACAGATGCGTTTGTAAAAACTGTGATTGCAAACCATCATCAGAAAACTGCTGTTGTAACAAGTAGTTAAATTTAAATAACTAATCTTAAATAAAAATGAATGATTTTTTAGAGTCGATAATTAAAAGAGATCCTGCTGCAAGATCAAAGTTAAGTTTAATACTAACTTATCCTGGTGTTAAAGCTGTATTTTTTCATAGAATTGCAAATTTTTTTTCAATTGCAAAATTTCATCTTGTTGCAAGAATAATTTCTCAGTTCTCAAGATTTTTAACAGGTATAGAAATCCATCCAAATGCTAAAATTGGAAAAAATCTTTTTATAGATCATGGTATGGGAGTAGTTATTGGAGAAACATCTGATATTGGAGATAACGTTACTATCTATCACATGGCAACATTAGGTGGAATTGCTCCAAGTATAAATTCAGACAATCAAAGAAATGTTAAGAGACATCCAACATTAAAAGAAAATGTTGTTGTCGGATCAGGTGCACAAATACTTGGACCAGTTGTTGTTGGTAAAAATGCAAAAATTGGAGCCAATGCTGTTGTTACAAAAGATGTTCCAGAAAATGCAGTAATGGTTGGTATTCCTGCAAAAAATGTTGGAACTGCATCCGAAGAATTTAAACCCTATGGTGTTGCACCAGGTGGTGATACAAAGCTTGATGTATGAAAACTTTACAAAATAATTTTGTCGAAGCAATAGGAAACACTCCATTATTTAAATTAAAAGCTGCATCAGAAATTACTGGTTGTAATATTTATGGAAAAGCAGAGTACCTTAATCCAGGTGGCTCTGTAAAAGATAGAGCAGCTTTAGCTCTGATAAGAGATGCTGAGGAAAAAAAATTAATTTCAAAAGGTGGAACAATTGTTGAGGGAACTGCTGGTAATACTGGGATTGGGTTATGTCTTTTAGGAAATTCTATTGGTTATAAAACTATTATCGTAATGAACGATAATCAAACACAAGAAAAAAAAGATTTATTAAGAAATATTGGAGCTGATTTAAGGTTGGTTCCACCAAAACCTTATAAAGATGAAAACAACTTTGTTAAATATGCAGGAAGATTGGCTGATGAGTTGAAGAGTAGTAACAATCACGGTGTAGTTTGGGCTAATCAATTTGATAATACTGCAAATTCTAAAGGTCATTATGAAACAACAGGGCCAGAAATATGGGAACAAACTGACGGCAAAATTGATGGTTTTGTATGTTCATCAGGTACTGGTGGCACAATTGCAGGAGTAAGTAGTTTTTTAAAAGAAAAGAATAAAGATATTAAAATATATTTATCGGATCCAACTGGCTCATCTCTTTATAATTACATTGAAAATGGTGAATTAAAGAGTGAAGGTGGCTCAATAACTGAAGGTATTGGATCAAGTAGAGTTACTGCAAATTTTGCAAAAGCAAATATTGATGGAGCATTTTCAATAAGTGATCATGAGTCATTACCCGTTCTATTCGATTTAATTGAAAAAGAAGGTTTAAGTTTAGGTACAAGTTGTGGAGTAAACATTGCTGGAGCAATAAGATTAGGTAAACTTTTAGGTCCAGGTAAAACAATTGTCACAATACTTTGTGATAAATCTGATAAATACAACTCAAAGATGTTTAATAAATCTTTTTTAAAAGAAAAAGGTCTTCCCTATCCTCACTGGATATAATCACGCATAGCAGCGCTGTAATAAATTCATTACATTTCTCCCTTATATTAAATTCTAATATAATAATTATATAAAGGAGAAACTATGGACGTAAAAGAGCAAACAAGAAAAGCATATGAGCTATTTGGTAAAGGCGATATGGAAACTTTTTTTAATGAAATGATTGATGATAATATTGTATGGACATTTCCAGGTAAAGAGGGTGTTCATCCGTTATCAGGAGTACATAAAGGTAAACAAGCTATGATGGCTGCGATGTCAAAAATTCCAGCGATATGGCCAAATTTTCATTTAAAAGTTTTAGATATGATTAGTGAAGGTAACAAAGTTTTTGTTAGAGTTCATGCAACTGCTGACAATATGGATACTATGTTTGGTCATTATTTTGAATCTAGTGATGAAGGAAAAACTAAAGTTATGATGACTTTTGATGATACGCTTAGCATGTTCAATGCAATGAAAAAGTAATTGCAGAATCTGGACATAAACAAGAGACAACTGTAATGAGCGTTTGCTCAGATTAGATAAACAAAAAAAAAGGATGTAAATAAATGAAAAAAATTTTTTTAATTTTAATATTAAGTCTGTTCACAACAAACTCTTTTGCTGATGGTCATGCAAATGCAAATGGTTTTTCAATAACTCTTAAAGTGCCTATGGCTGATGCAGCAAAAGTTGAGAAAATGCTTATGAAACATGCAAAATGGATGAAAGAAACACATCCATTAACAGGTGAAAAAAAACTAAATTCATATTCGATCATGAAAGGTCCTGAGTGGAAAAATCCTGGTGACCCATCACAAGGAACAACTGGTAATATTTTCTATGTATTGAATGAATTTTATGAAAATCCTGCTGGATTTGCAAATCATCAACAACTTGGTTCACAATGGTCTGAAATACAAGAATTTCAGACGATGTTATTCACATATCAAGTTGGATATGCTTTTCCTGGAACAACCATTGAGACAATTGAATAATCATTTAATTGAATTAAAATATCAAACAAAAAAAAGGAGAAAAATATGGAAAAAGAAGTGTTAGTAATCGTAGATTTGAAAGAAGGAAANCTTGAAAAATTTATGGGATGGATGCAATCAGAAGAGGGTATGAGTGTAAGAAAATCTGCAGCTCATCCAGAAAAAACTATAGGAGCAGTAAAGCCAGATAAAAGTGGTGTAATGTTTAAGGTATTTGTTCATAATATGGAAAAAATGAAAGAACTAGTATCTGGTACACATCCAGTTGGAAAGCCAATCTACGATGAGTGTGTTGAGAAAATGACTGCTTGGGATTTAACAAAAGTTGAAATGTAATATGGCAAGATTTTATTTGATTGGCAAAATAAGTGCAGAATTAATGAAAAGAATGCAAAATGATCCAACTGCGGATAGATATGCATCGACCAAGAAAGTTACTGAGGCGGCTGGTTTAAAATTGATTAGCTATGAATGGGTAAGAGGTAGATTTGATGTTATCTCATGTGTAGAAGGAGATTATGAACAAGCACTTGCATTGAAGATTGCTTTTAAAAATTCAGGTCTTATGGATGATTTGATGGTACACGAAGTTATTGACTACAATAAAGCTTTTGAAAATGCTGCAAATGCCACAAAGTCTGTTATTAAACCAGGAGAATAATTATGACAGGATATGCAATCTTTAACATTAATGTAAATAATCCTGAAAACTATAAAGAATANGTAGAAAAAGTTAAGCCAACTGCTGAAAAATATGGTGGTGAATATCTTGTAAGAGGTGGAAATAATGTAACCGTAGAAGGATCATGGCAACATCCAAGAACAGTTGTGATAAAATTTCCTAGTTACGATAAAGCAATGGAATGGTACAATTCTGATGAATATAAACCAATAAAACAAATTCGGTTAGATAACGCAGATTCTAATGGAATGATAATTGAAGGAGTATAAAGGAGTAAGTATGTCGATATTAGAAAAATATAGCGCCGCAATAAAAGATAAAGATGAGGCGGCAATGAATGAGCTTTTGCATGATGATTTTAAATTCAAAATGCATAAATCAGGTAATACTTTGAGCAAATCAGATGTTATAAAATGGGCAATGAGTGGTGATATTAAACAAAGAGATACTAGAATTGTTTATGAAAATGATGAGGTTGGAGTACATCATGCCTTCGTAACATTTGACGATGGCAATGTTGAAGCCGTAATGGCAGTCTACAAATATGATAATGGAAAAATCACGAGTTTAGAGACTGGCGCTACACCAATGCCTAAATAATGAAAAAACTTATACTTTTATTTATTTTTATCGCCTTTAATTCTAATGCAGCTTCAATGAAGATGATTGGNTCTAAGGGNNATCCAAATGATGTTACAAGAGTAATAGAAGTAAAGATGTATGACAATTATTATGAGCCAAGTTCAATTCAAGTTAAAAAAGGTGAAACAGTAAAAATAATTGTTAAAAATTTAGGTGAACTAGTTCATGAATATAATATTGGAACTAAAAAAATGCATATTGATCACCAACCCGAAATGGCAAGATTAATTGAACACGATATTCTTTTAGGCGACCGAATTGATCATAAAAAAATGAAAGAAATGTCTAAAAAAGATCATTCATTGGGCCACAAACATGCAAATAGTGTAATGCTGGAGCCAAATAAAACAGGAGAAATTATTTGGAAATTTTCAAAAGATATTTCTTTAGAAATGGCATGTAACATTCCTGGTCACTACGAAAGTGGCATGGTCGGACCTATAACATTTAAATAAATTAGAAAAGTTTGTAGATATTAATTAAGGATATATTATTCTTTGATTATGAGTAATTTAACTGCTTATATAATTCTAATTATTGCAGTTGCCCTTGGTACAGCATCAAATGGTTTTGCCAAAGCTGCAAATGGTTTTACAATATTTTTACCAAGTGTCTTTACAGCAATAACAATAGTTGCTTGCATGTATACTCTGTCTTTAGTTATGAAAACTATTCCTGTTGGCGTAACATATGCTTCATTTGCAGGCTTATGTATAATAGCTACTTCTATTGTGGGAATTTATAAATTTAATCAAATCCCTGACTTTTTTACAATAATAGGTCTAATACTAATTATATCTGGAGTTTTAATCGTTAATTTAGTTGGAAAATCAAATTAAATATTAAAGTTCATCTGGTAGATCATGCTTACCGTCATCTTTTAAATCAATCATAAATTCTTTAACTACAAAATCTAAATCTAGATCTGAGTATAAATGTGGAAACATGTTGCCGTCCGTTGATTGCTCCCAAACTAGATTTTTTAATTTTAGAGCATCCACTTTAAGAATTATTAAATTAGTTTGATTAACATAAAACTTATTTAGTGTTTGTTTGACCTGATCTTTATCTGAAAAATGGATATAACCGTCTCTTAAATCTAATGCAGTACCTTTAAAAATATTATTTTGTTTTGCCTCACTCCACTCAGACTTAGTGCATATCTTGTAAACAAAATCAAAATTCATTTTATTTCAAAAATTCATCGACCTCTACTTGATAACCTTCAACTAAACGATTTGTTTCATTTGCCATTCCAACGATAGCAATCATTTCGTTTATCATTCCATCTGTGGCACCTTTTTTTTTGGCAGCTAGAGAATGAGATTTAATACAATATTCACAATTGTTAGTAATTGAAACTGCAACATAAATAAGTTCCTTTACTGCAGGATCTAATTCACCTTTTCCCATTACTTGTTGTAATGATCTCCAGGTTCTTTCTAATGTTTCTGGACTATTAGCCATGGTTTTCCAAAAATTTGGAATTTCGGTTATTTGACGGACTTCTTTTATTTCATCAAAAATTTCTTTTACTTTGCCAGTTGCATCTTTTTCTTCAATTGGTTTAAACATGCTTATTTCCTCCTATTTTTTGTTTATGATATCACTCTTAAATTTTGTATACAAAATTTTTGAATAATTATTCATATTTTTCATATTTTCTTTGGCCTCTTTATCAAATTTTTCCAGAGCACCTTGTCCTAATTGATTTTCCAATGCTGACTTATATTCAGGGACACAACCCCAATCATTTACAGTTGTATCCTTTATTTCAATATGAAATTGGATACCATAAGCATGATTTTTGTACCTAAATATTTGGTATTTCGTTTCATCTGATGATGCAATATGTGTAACATCCTTATTATTTTCTAAATTTTGAACCTCATAAGAATGCCATTGTAATGATGTTAATTTTTCTGGAAATTCCGAAAAAAGAGTATCGTTCTCTTTTTCTTCTGAGAAATTTATATTTAACATTCCTATTTCGGGATTTTTTGTTCTAACAACACTTCCGCCCACTACTTCTCCGAGTAATTGACACCCAAGACAAAAGCCTAAATAAGGTTTTTCTAAATTAACAACAAATTCTTTAATTTTATTTTTTTCTTCAGCTAACCATGGATATTCTTGCACCATCCATGTGTCCATTGGACCTCCCATACAAAACATTGCATCAAATTTATTTAGATCATTTGGTATTTTCTCTCCTTCATCTAGTTCAATCGTGGTTAAGTTTACCCCATCTTTAATCATCAAATCTTTTATATAACCGGGATCTTCAATTTTAATGTGTTGAAGAACAATAATTTCCATCTTTAGGCTATTGGTTTTAATAAACTCTGAATTTTAATATGAATATTTTTATTTGATGATGCAAGAATATTACCTGCATATTTTGCATCTCTATTATCAATTGTAGAAACAATTCCACCTGATGCTTTGATAATAGGTATTAAGGGATGAATATCCCAAATTTTATTACTGCATTGGAATACAACATCAAGCTTACCTTCACAAACCTGTGCGTAAGACAAGGCATCGGAACAAGGAAATTGCATTAAATTTAAAAATTTAGTAATTTTTTTTTGTTTATTTAATGAAATAGCTCCATGTAATCCTGCTGCTAATTTCAAATCTTTATATTTTACTTTTTTATTTGTATTAATTTTTTTTCTTTTATTATTTTCAACTACATATGCAACTTTATCAGATTGGTTATAATAATATTTTTTTAGGATTGGAAAATTAGCCAAACCAAATATTGGATTACCTTTATAATTTAATGAAATTAAATTACTCCAAGTTGGACTTCCGATTACGAATGATCGTGTTCCATCAATTGGATCAATAACCCATGTAAAATCGCTTTTTGATTTTTTATATCCATATTCTTCACCAATAATTTCATGATTTGGAAACTTTTTATTTATTTTAAATCTAATGAATTTCTCAAATGCTCTATCTGCTGAAGTAACTGGATCATATCCTTTCCCTTTTATTTTGTTTTGAACTTTAAATTTCTTACTTAACTTATTGTAATAAAACGTAGACAGATCTTTAGCCAACTGGTTTAAAAATCTAGGAAATTCATTATTATTTGGAATAATTTTTTTTTTCATTAAAAGGAATTACTATTTTATTTATCTTGATTAAAGATAAATTTAAATTATTTTTATAAAATACCTCATGAATATAGAAGTTGAAAAAAATAGAATATTCTTTAACGATGGTAATAATAGACAAGAAATTCACCCTTTCTGGCTTAGAGAAAGAGTTGAAAATAAAGAGTTCTTAGACGAAATCACACAACAAAGATTATTTGATCCCAGCATTTTACAAACCAATATTTTAATAGAGAAGGTAAAATTAGAAAATGATGAATTAGAAATAAATTTCAATGATGGCGTCAAATCATATCTAAAAGTAAGCAATATTATTAACGAGTATTCTAATCAAAAAATGGTTATGAGCTCTATAAAAAAAGTTAAATGGGACTCTAACTTAAATAATTTAAAAAACTTCATCTACAATGCTGATATTAGTGAAACTAAGGAAATGTATGACTTGCTTGTTTCTTTTTATCAATACGGATTTGTGATTATTAAAAATGTTCCAACTCAAGATAATTTCATTATAAATTTTGCTAATTCAATTGGAAGCGTAAGAAGGACGAATTTTGGAGAGTTTTTTAATGTAAGATCAATACCTAATCCTAATGATTTAGCATACACATCTTATAATTTGGCTCCTCATACAGATAATCCTTACAGAATACCAGTACCATGTATTCAGCTTCTTCATTGTATTGAAAATGAGGTATCTGGTGGACTGTCAACTCTTGTGGATGGTTATACTGTTACCGAAGATCTAAAAAATGAATTTAAAGATTATTATGAAATTCTTACTAAGATAAAAGTAAAATTTAAATTTATTGATAAAGAAGTCATATTAGAAGATTGGTCTGAACTTATTAAGTTAGATGAAAAAGGAGAGTTTAAGCAAGTGAGATTTAGTCCAAGATTAGATTATGTGCCAATATTAAATAAAGAAGATTTAGATTTATATTATAAAGCAAGGAACAAACTTTCAGAATTTTATAATTCAGATAAATATAGGATAGAATTTAAATTGAATCCTGGCGACTTATTAATGATGGATAATTATAGATTACTTCATGGTAGAACTAGTTTCGATTCAAATGAAGGAAATAGATTTCTTCANGGGTGCTACATTGATTATGATAGTACTGAGGGAAAAATTAGACATCTTAAAAGAAAATTTAATATCTAACTTATCCAAGATTTTGCATGAATGGAATATATTCTAGAAGGTAATATCCTAAAGCTTGAAGTTGATTTGTAATCATTAATACTCCAGTAATCAAAAGGAGAGAACCACCTGTTTTATTTATAACATTCATTTTTGTTTTTAAATTTTTAGAAAAAATCATAAATTTCTGAATTAAATATCCCGATAAAATAAAAGGTAACGCAAGACCTAATGAATAAAATGATAAAAGTAAAATTCCTTTATTTATGCTTTCCTCTGTAGATGCGATTGCCAATATTGATCCAAGAATAGGTCCAATGCAAGGTGTCCAACCAAAACCAAATGCCATTCCAACTAAAATTGAGCTAAATACACCTGATTTTTTATCTGCTTGGAACCTTTTCTCGTAATTTAAAAACTTTAAATTAATCAAGCCTATTATTTGAAGTGAGAAAATTATTATAATTGTACCAGCTACAATTCTGAGAGTGTTTGAGTTATCTAAGACTAATGATCCTAAAAATGTTGCTGTTGCTCCAAAACTAATAAAAACAATTGAAAATCCAACCGTAAAAAGAACTATTGGAAATAAATTTATACTCTTTTTTTCAAGAAGTTCGTTAAGAGTTGAGCCAGATATATATGAAATGTATCCTGGAATAAGTGGTAATACGCAAGGGGATAAAAAACTTATCAAACCTGCGCTAAATGCAAGAAATATTTCGATCATTATCCTGTATTTTTAATCGCTGCAGAAATTCCTGCAATAGATGTCATCATCGCATCATCAAGTAACTTTTTGCTTTTTTTATCTAATTTCTTTTGTTTTTGCTTTTTCATCACGGTTACTTGTAAAACATTGAGTATTTCTGAGTAGATATTTCTAATAATTGCAGGTCCCCGGAAAGCTTTTCTTTGTTTAAGTATTTCTCTAGGAGTAATATCATGATTTAATTTTTTTACTGCATTAAACTGATATCTTAGTTTATCACCAACTCTAACTAATTTTTGGTCTGCTAAATTTTTCTCATAAATTTTTGAAATTTCAGGATCAACTTTTGATAAGACCATGTCTAATAAGTCCATTGTAGAATTAAAATATGGCCAATTTTTTTCCATATCTGTTAAAGTTTTTTTAAATTTTTTAATAGATGAGTACCTTAAAGCTTCAGCAGTTCCTAACCAGGCAGGTAACATCAGTCTTATTTGTGTCCAAGCGAAAACCCATGGTATGGCTCTTAAACTATTAATGTTATCTACATTCTTTCTTTTGGATGGTCTCGATCCTATCGATAACTTACCCAAAGCCATATGTGGCGTAACAGTTTTAAAATATCTGATGAAGTCAGATGTTTGATTTATATTTTTTCTATAAGAACTAGTTGAGACATTTGACATGTTTTGAATAAGATTTCTCCATTCTTTTTTTGGATTTGGAGGTGGATTTAGAGTTGCTTCCATGACAGAGCCAATATAACTACACAGGTTATACTTTGCTAATGGCTCATATCCATATTTTTGTTGTATTACTTCACCTTGGTCTGTAATTCTTATTTTTCCGTTAACAGAATAAGGTGGCTGCGATCTTAAAGTTGCTTGAATAGGCCCTCCTCCTCTACCAGCAGAACCACCTCTACCATGAAAAAATGTAACGTTAATTTTATATTTTTTTGCTAATTTAATAATTTCTTCTTGTAATTTATATTGATGCCAACTAGCTGATAATTTACCTGCATCTTTACTAGAGTCTGAATACCCAATCATAATTTCTTGCTTATTTAGTATGTATTTTCGGTACCATTTTAATGAGAATAATTTTTCCATTATTTTTTTACCATTTATCAAATCATCTAAAGTCTCAAATAAAGGAACTACTCTTAACTTACTTTTGATATTAGCCTCTTTTTGCAAATACATTACAGATAAAATATCTGAGGCAGATGAAGTCATTGATATTACGTACGCTCCTAAACACTCTTTTGGTTGACTAGACAAAGCTTTAAAAGTTGACCAAACTTCTTTATTTTCCTTATTTTTAAAAATAAATTTATTAATTGAATTTTTACCTCTAATTTTATCTGATAAATACTTTATTTTTTCTGTCTCACTCCAAGAATTATAATTTCGCCNANATTTTCTTTTTATAAATTCATTCAGTAATTGTGAATGTCTNGATGACTCTTGTCTTATATCCAGTCTTGCAAGATTAATTCCAAAACATTTTGCTCTTCTCATTAAATCAAGTAAATCACCACTAGCTATATTTTCGTTCTGATTTTGCTCTAAAGACTCTCTTACAACTCTTAAGGGTTTTAAAATTTCTTCTCTTTCAGAAAGTAATATTTTTTCATTTAATGGTTTACCATAATTAAGATGTTGTTCTATTTCTCTATGGGTTGTTCTTAGTTTATCTCTTAATGGTCTTAAATAAACTCTATATGGTTCAAAGGTTTTTCCTGTAGCTTTTAATATTTTATTTGAGCATTTTTCCATAGANTAAGATCTAATTAATTTAGTTAAAGACTTTTCATAAAGTTTAGCAGCTTCCCATCTTGATAAAAGAATAACTCTTTTGGTCACCTCGGAAGTTACAAAAGGATTCCCATCCCTGTCGCCTCCCATCCAAGACCCAAATTCAATTGGATTAAAATTTTTTGGAAGTCCTTTGCCCATATTTTTTTCAAAAATTTGATTTAATCTTCTGTAAACTTTAGGTATTGTATCCCATAAACTATCCTCAATAATTGCTAATCCCCATCTAGCCTCTTCTGGAGGAGTAGGTCTAGATCTTTTAATTTCATCTGTATTCCAAATGATTGTAATTTCATCGTATAGTTTTTTATCTAAAATTTTTAATTTTGATGGATAATTATTTAGAAGAATTCTTTGCTCAAGAATTTCTGTTAATGTATGATATTTTTGNATCAAAGTTCTTCTTTTAACTTCAGTAGGATGAGCTGTTAAAACTATTCCAATATTTAAACTTTTTGCAATATTATAAATTTTATTATTTGAAATTTTTTTATTTTTAAAAAAATTTTCAAAAATTTCTTCTATAAATATATTTTGGAATTTTTTATTTGATTTTATATTTTCATATTGATCTAAAGTTCTAGATGCATCTATTGACTCTGCTAAATTATAAAAATTCATGAAATGATTAAATGCTCTTGTTAATTTAAATAAAGACTGTGGACTAAGTTTATTAACTTCTCTTAGAATTTTCTTAAATGGTTCTTTCCTACTTTTATTTGCAACATTTGCCTTTGACAAAAGTCTAATTTTTTCAACTAAGTTAAAAAAGTTAGAGCCCTCCTGTTTTTTTATTACTTTACCAAGAATATTGCCTAAATGTCTAACGTCATCCCTAAGTGATTTGGTTGGAATTCTTTCGTAATAAAGATCTCGTTTTAACATGATTAAAATTAAATTTTTTTTGATTTATACCTTTCGTATTTGTTTCTATTTTAAATAAACTTCCTGAGAATTTAAATTTTTTAATTTCACTTTTTTTCATACCTTTTAAGGCTGAAGTTACAAATAATTCTGAGTTATTTTTACCACCAAATGCACAGTTTGTTATATTTTTTGCGGGTAATTTTACTTTATGTAGTATTTTTCCAGATTTACTAAAAATTGAAATACATGCTCCGTGAAAATGACAAACCCAAAGATTTTTATTTTTATCTAAAGTCATTCCATCAGGCACACCTTGATTCTTTGAAAATTTTTTAAATACAATTTTTTTAGTAATATTTAAATTTTTATTTATTTTAATTTTATAAATTGTTTTTTTCCTACTATCTGTATGATAAAAATTATTGCTATCTATAAATGCTGGACCATTTGTTATGTAATAGGCGGTATCAACTTTTTTTAAATTAAATTTTTTATCAAGGCAATATAACGATCCATTTGTCAAATTTCTTTCAGGATTATCCATAGTGCCGAACCATAATCTACCTGATGGATCTGTCTTACCGTCATTAATACGATTTGTTTTAATGTCTTTTTCTATATAAATTGATTTTAAAATTTTTTTTGTTTTTAAGTTTAAAATTCTTAACTCACCCTGAAGACCTAATATAAAAATGTTATTTTTTATATGTGCTAGAAAACCTATCTCTTTATTAATTTTAATTATTTTGCTTTTATTATTTTTTATATTTAAAATATGTATTCTTTTTTTTTTTATATCAGTAAAATATATCGATTTATGTTCTTTTACCCATAATGTTCCCTCGCCTAATATACATTTAGCGTTCCACAAAACTTCAGGTTTTGAGGTTTTTATTTTAACCATTGTATTCGTATTTTTTAATGAAATCTTTATTTGGATTAATTCCNATCCCTATATTTTCTAATGGAGATGCGAACCCATNTTTATTTTTAACTTGATCTAAAATTGAAAATTTTTCCTCTGNTAAATCAGTTATGAAAATATTTTTTTCTGTTGTATCAAACTCTAACATAGACTTTGTTGGAAATANTCCACCTGGCATATCGGGTAATGNTGNTAGCAAATGAAGATTAACTGCNACACTTAAAGCTGAACCCCATACATGATTTACTATTGGAATAAAATTAGACTGCGCTAACGCTGATACTTTTAAATATTCAGTAATTCCACCTAAACCACAAACCTCTGGTTGAGCTATATCAATACAATTATTTTTTATAAGTTGNTTCCAACCATATTTTGTAAACTCTGCCTCACCTCCAGCAATATTNGTNTTTAATTTTTCTTTAAGTTCTTTGTANCNATCATAATCTTCTGGAGCAACAGGTTCTTCAAACCAGNAAATATTCATTTCATCTAATCCNCTTCCAACATANAANGCATCATTTTTATTATANGCATGATTTGCATCCACCATNAGTTTAAATTCAGATCCAATTGCATCTCTTACAGCACTAACTAATTTTAAATCTTCTTTGGGACCTATACCTATTTTCATTTTCATTGCTTTAAAATTTTTCTCTT
>FUFK010042148.1_pt1 | contig 16475 bp, 11 predicted proteins | sample 1021851 | NCBI WGS metagenome assembly FUFK01 (sample SAMEA51879418, study PRJEB19060) | metagenome | reverse complement strand
AACCAAACCGGCGGCTTTGAGTTGTATTTGCGTAGGTTTGCCACCGTAGCTGTTTGCCCCACATTGCCCACGCCAAACCGGCGGGTCAGGCACTTGTCCCTGTCGCAATGATCGTTAATGGGTGCATCGTTGCACTTGAAGGCGTAGTCTTTGCGATTTAACTGCTTGGCAATGATGTTGACCTCTGCGAGGGGCAAAGGTGGCTCAAAATGTTCCATGTTATAACGCATAAGCTCGTCTTCCCACGTGTCGGGAGAGAACTTGCGTAAGTACACGCCTATATTAAACAGACCATTATTTCGTGTACCTTCTGGAAAACCTTGTGTACAAAGATGTTGCAGACACGGCGGGCCATCCTTTATGGGGGTGGCTTCGTTTTTTTCTATGGAAAGAGTTGCCACTTGCTCGCTGGTCTGCACGAACTCTTCATACATCTTGATGAACTCGTCCAAGGTGGCGGCGCTGCCATCATCCTTGAAGGCGTAACGTAAGCCGCCTTCGGCATCATAGTACGGCAGGTTTAAAAAATTACCGACGTCGCCGCGATCTAGCTGAAGCTTGATTTGCTTTGGGAAGATTTCACAGCCGGCGTAGCCCAGCGTGGCAGAGATGGAGGACAGCGTGTCCTGCATCGTCTTTGCTTCTATCCAATCGCTGGTAAACAGAAACACGTGTGCCCCGCCCGACTTTGACCGGCACACCACCAAAGGAAGCTTCATCTCTCTGATCTTTTTGATCAGGTCGAGATGATTGAACCCGGCGTATTGATCGATATCAATGCAGCCCCAACGACAGTTGTTGTCTTCGTTGATGGGTATAATGCCCACAGACACGCCTTCACCGGAGAGGTGGCCCTCCCACAGTTCCGTGGTCCGTGGTTGCTTAATAACGCTGGCCTGTCCGGCTTGCTTGCCGTTGTTCTGCTGGCGCTGGATTTCATACGTTCCATACGCAGCCTCAAGACCAGAGAAAATGTCTGAAAACTTTTCCGCTGACATAGGTGCCTCCCGAAATAATTAGGGCGGCGGGACCAACCAACAAATCCCGCCGCCCTAAACCGTTAAAACGGGATGTTGTCAGACTCGCCGGACGAGGCACCATCTTGTGTGTGTTTGACTTGGACCTCACCCTTCTCAATCGAAGCGTTGAAGTCTTTCGCGCTCTTGTACAGGTTCGCGTCGGAGATGGGGCCCTCAAGGCTCATTTCCCAACCATGCCAGCTACCCTTGCTATTCTCTTCCGAGATGGTCTTCAGCAAGTAAACATGGCTGAACATTGGCGGCGTGAACGGACCGTTTGCACCCTGCATCTCACGAGATGCAATCATGGACATCCACTTGCGCGACTTCTTCAGTTGCGTGGACTTCATGGCAATCAGGGCACTGGTGCTGCCGTCTTTGGTTAAGACCTTCACATACCACTGCGCGGTCTGCTCCAGATAGTCGCCGGACCCGTCAACAAGATATTCTTTATTGTCATTGGGGTCCCGCTCAACCTTTGGCATTTCGTCGCCGGGGTTGAATATATGCGAGGGCGCACCGCTTCCAGTGCCGCGAGGGCTCCACTGAATGAACTTACGCTGGTAGGCGCAAGGGATAACACGAATGCCGTCCTTGCCCTTATACACCTCGCCGGTGACGGTATTGACGATGTCACCTTTGCGAACGTCATCACGCTCATCAAGGATAGGGTCCAAACCAGATACGATCTTCAGAAACGGCAGCGCCATATCCTCTTGATCAAGGTTCTTCAGGCCGACTTGTGCGTCCGCCTCGAAAATTGCCGGGTTGAAATCAGAGACACCTGTTTCTTCCTTTTTGGCGACTTGCTTACCTGCCATCACTTGGCTCCTTTGATGATAGCTCGTTGACCAATGAACGCACCGAACAGTTCCATAGGAAATTCTGCGCCTTCTTCGACTTGTTCCTTTACCCAAGACCGTAGGCGAGACGGGTGCACTGACTCTTTTTGGTCTGGGTGCAGCCCTTTGGACAACGCCATTTCGCTGAACTCCGCCGCCATGGAGTCTTCGCCCATGCCAAAACCCACCGACACTACGTTTTTCACCATGTCTCCATGACCGTTGGCTCTGAGCCATGTGAACGCTTCCTCCCTGCTGGCAACCGGGATTGACGCCCCGTAAATCTTTTTGATTTCTACTTGAGAACCATCTGACAGCTTGAAGGATGACACGCCCATCTCCGTCATCAGAAGAGGTAACTCTTCATCCGTCAGACGTAGCAAAGCTTTCTTCGCGTCCTTGAGCTTTTCCTCAAGGGCGGCGACATCCGCTTCTTTCTGGGCAATATTCTCGGCAAGTTTGGCAATCCCGCCGAGGGTGCCCTTCTCATCTTGACCGAGTGGGGAAGCTGCTTTGGACTGAATGTCCGCTTCCATGATTGACGAAAGATCGCTCATTCGTTTCTCCTGTCCGTCGTTGAGTGCCGTGTAAGCACTTGAAGCATCCTATATAATGATATATATTCTCACAGTCAAGGAGGAAATCATGGCAAAAGAAAGAGCGCAAAAATACAAGGACGCTCAAGCGTTACTGAGTCGAGCGACCAACAAAACGCAGACGTTACTGTTCACTGAAAAAAACAACTACGAACAGGCAGAACAGGACCTGTTGGACAAGGCTGTTAGCAAACTCCACGAGGCGCAAAGCTTGATTTTGAAAGCTCGGTTGAGGATGAAAAATGAAGAAAGAATTTGAAGCATACGAGTTCAAAACAGAACCGTATGACCATCAACGAGCCGTGTTCCGTGATTCGTGGTTTCTGGCTTCCTATGCGCTTTTTATGGAAATGGGCACGGGCAAGTCAAAGATTGTGGTCGATACTGTGGGTCTGTTGCATGAGGTCGGCGAGGTCAACGCTGTGCTGATTGTTGCGCCAAAGGGAGTGTACCACAACTGGGTGCGTAAGGAGATCCCGGCGCATCTGCCAGACCGTATTGAACGGACAGTCCTTGCGTGGCAACCAAACATCACACAGAAGTACAAAGATCAGTTCAAAGAGTTTGTCGAGGCAGACGAGCTCAAGATTTTTGTAATGAATGTGGAAGCGTTTTCCACCCAGAAGGGTGAGCAAACGGCCATGTGGTTTGGGAAAAAGTTTGGTGAGCGCGGCATGATGGTTGTGGACGAGTCCACTACGATCAAGAACCGTAAGGCGCTGCGCAGCAAGGCGGTCAATGCCGCCGGCAAGCTGTTTACCTACAAGCGCCTGTTGACAGGCTCCCCTGTCACAAAGTCTCCTATGGATTTGTACTCGCAGTGTGAGTTTTTGGGCAAAGAGCATCTGGGCTTCCCAAGCTACTACGCCTTCCAAGGTCGTTACGCCGTGGTCAAGCGGCGGACTATGGGGCATCGCTCATTTCAAGAGATCGTTGGATTTCAAAGACTTGACGAACTAAATTCAAAACTTGATGCGTTTAGCAAAAGAGTGTTGAAGAAGGAATGCCTCGACCTGCCTGAGAAGGTTTACATGCGGCGGGAGGTTGAGCTCACCGACGACCAGAAAAGTTATTACAGGCAGATGAGCAAGCTTGCCTTAGCACAACTTACAGACGGGACACTGGTCACAACCAACAACGTGCTGACCCAGATTATGCGTCTACAGCAGATATGCTGCGGGTTTGTGCGTAATGACGACGAAGAGGTGCGTGAAATAAAGTCCAACAGGTTGAACGAGCTCTTGAACATTTGTGAAGAAGTTCAGGGCAAATGTATAATTTGGGCTACATATGTTCACGACATTGAAAACATATGTGATGTCTTGAAGAAAACCTATGGCCCCTACAGTTATGCTGCGTTCTACGGCGCAACCAAACAGGACGAACGCCAGCGTCTGGTAGAAGAGTTTCAAGACCCGGACTCTGAAATGCGGTTTTTCGTGGGTAATAGCCGCACCGGCGGCATGGGCATCACCCTGACAGAGGCTAGCACCGTCATCTATTATTCAAACAACTATGATCTGGAGATCAGGGTGCAGTCAGAAGACCGCGCTCACCGTATCGGGCAGCGTAACAACGTGACCTACATCGACATGGTGTCGCCGGGTACAATTGACGAGAAAGTGCTGACGGCTTTGCAAAACAAGCAGAACATCGCCAGTACCGTGTTAGGTGAAGAGCTTACCGAATGGTTCTCTTAGGACAGGTCGCCGAAGTATGAAGGTGAGACTCGCAGCGGGACTCTTGATGTGATTCTGCCACGCCCGCCCATACCAACACCGGCCCTTCTTGCGTTTTGATTCAAACGCGCTCTAGCATTTACCGCGTCGGGATCTACGAAACGATCCATTGGCCTATCTACGAGAAAAGATGATTCAAAGAAAGGCATGGTGTCAAAGTCTACGCCGCCAGTTGGCAAAGGAAGAGGCGCTGATCCGGGGGTCAATCTACTCGACATCAACGCAACCGCTGGTTCTATAACATCTCTATCCACGCTTTCATTGAAAGACATGTTGCCCAAATCTCTTTCAGTGAAGATTTCTTCAAGCTTCTCGGTATAAGGAGAATCCGCCGGCGGCATAGGTGTGGTGCCTAGTGTGAGCATGTCGAAATCATCGATTGGGTCAGTGCCCGGCGGCAACTCAAGCATAGGCCCGTCACCGACCATGTTTTCAAGACCAGCCTCTGTAAACAAGGCGTCAAGCGCCGCTTGACGACGCGCTTCATCCGATGCCGCCTGATTTACCAGATCAAGTGCTGCGGCACGTTCAGCATCTTTGGCTCTCTGATTAGCCACAGCATCCGCCACTAGCGCACGTGTATTAGCAGCAGCGAGTTGTTGGTCTGTATCTCTGGCCGCACTTTGTGCAGCAGCTTGTGTAACCAAAGTTTCTGCCAACAATTTTTCAAAATCATCGACAGTGTCGGCTGTCCGTGTCGTCGAAAAATCCCCAGTGCCTTCTGCAATCGGTCCGAGGAAGGGGGTGTCCATTCCTGTTTCGGCAAACGTAGTCGCTGGGGCTGGACCCGCGATTGTTCCGCCGGGTTGCGCTGTCACAGTAGGCGAAGCAGGCTTATCACTGAGTTCATCGAAACTTGCTGGCCGTGTTTCAATCAAATTGTCCATGATTGGGAAATTATTCATAATTCCGCCCGCAGGGATGTTGGCACTAGGACGTTCTGTTATCATTCTACTGAGAACATCCCTACGCCCAACTTCAGGGTTTATCGCAGAAGATCGACCCGTGTTTATATTGAACGAGCCACGAGCGCGGCGTCCACTGGGTCCGCTGTCTACCGGCCTAATTGTCCGGGGAGCGTTGCCGCCAAGATCCGCAAGAAAATTCCCGAGAAATCCACCGCGTCCTAAAAATCCTGCAAGACCGCCCTCTTGCGGCACACGCTGGATCGTGCCGCCGGGGACTCTCATGCCCGGTTTCAAAGAAGGTGCATAGTCACCACCGCGTTGCAGGTTACGGAACTGGTCAAACTGCATACGCGCCAGTTTTTCTGCCTGCCTTTTTTGCGTGCGGTCCTTTAAATCAAAACGATTTGCAATCTTTTCACCGCGACCAGAAACGTTCAAAAAATCTTGGAATTGTTGAAATTCTGAATCACTCAAACCCTCGTCATAAACAGGGCGGCTATCTTGTGCAATAATGTAGGGATCACCCGGACGACGACCAGCATTTGGATCGGGACGATTTCGGGCGCTGGGGCCACGAGAACCACCAACCATGAAGTCGTCCATTTGTCTTCTTCTAGACATCAGCCATTCCTCATTTCTAGCGCAGCCTCAAGTGTCTCTTCGTTACGCCGAAGCCAGCCTTTTCCAAAGGTATCAAAAGTTTTTAAAGAGCGATAGTACCCTTCACGGTCTTCAGCCATCGCCTTGATGATGTACTCAGGCTCAAACTTGGCAACCTCTGCCAAGGTCATTGGTCCGATGGCCCCGTCTGCCGTTGCCTCGACAATGGCTTGCAGATATTTGGCAGCACGACCGGGCCCGCTGTTTACTCCCCAATCGAAGGTGCAGAAGTCTACCCCGCCGGGCAGGTCGTCTCCTTTGACCTTGTCCCAGTATCCCTGCTTGTAGATCATCTCTACGTGCTCGTCAGGAATTGACTTGAGCTCATCAACGTCCTCTAGCGGGCGACCAAGAAACTCGGAATATGTGCGGTGTGTGATACCTTTGTTGGTTGCGCCGCCGGGATCTTCGGGATGATCGACAAAGCCCCCTTCGTGCTTCAACACCATCTCAAGGCTTTTGAAAAAGTTAGCTTCCATTATGCTGTCCCCAATAGACCCATGATTCCGTCGCCGGGAAAGGCCGCTGCCATACGCCGCCGTGTATCGGGTTGTGGTGCAGTTTGTGCCGGCGTTGGTGGTGCCATAGTTAGATCAAAGCCAAAAGGCTCTGGCGCAGCAGATACACCGCTTCCCGGCTGAATGATGTTAGGCACTGCGGGAAAGTCCGGGTCACGACGTTTGATTTTTGTTTGTGGCCTTCCCGCCGGAGACACAATATTCGCGTCTTCAAAATATTCATCCACAGCTTCGTCACGATCCTCATCCAACAGGGTGAAGCCTGCGCCAGCCAAATATGCTCTCATGCTGTCAGCCGCTTTTAGTTTCTGTTGCTGAGTTTTTCCTCGTCTCAAAAGTTGAACCAAAAATTGTGGGTCAGTTACTGCCTTCTCTAAAAGAGATAGTTGAAAAGTTTGAGGTATGTCACCAAAAATCTTCCCAGCTATTCGAGCACCAATACCGGCCTCAATTAGACCTTGCGGGCGGAGACCGGGGACCATTTCTCCAAGAGTACCAGCCGCACCAGAACCTAAAAAGCGGAAGAAACCGTTAGCGATTATACTTTGTTCTTCAACCAACTGCCCTGCTTTACGACCGCCGGCGTTCGCTATCTGTATATTTTCTGCGCCCTCAATAATGTATTCCAGACGATCCATCTCTGCACGAGTGAAAATACCTTCGTTTACAAGAAGATCTGACAACCGCAACCGGTTTGACAGCATCTTCATTTTCTCTGGGTCACGAATTTGCGTTTGAGGTGATATGGGCGGGCCACCATCCATAGGCTCAAACAAGATTCTCTTCATTTCATTGAAGTTTGGTTCAATTTTGCTGCCGGCAGTGCCGCCGCTTTTGACCCACAGATGCTCTATGATGGTAGATTTTAAACCGGGTATGACATCTTTCGGATCAATGCCTTTATCAACTAAAATCTTTTTACTTTCAGGATCAGTGATTGCCTCTTTGACAAGCTTGATCAAGCCTGTCATCTCTGTGCCGGGCGAATTGCCATCTAAAGCTGTAGTGATAGCGTTTTGCGGGCTATCGTATGTAATCACATTAGCGATTGCATCGCCGCGTTTAATTCTAGTTTCGTAAAGATTTTGTGTTGCCTCGTTTTGTGCAAGCTTTGCCGCTTGTGCTAACTGATCACCGCTTTCGATCATTTCACGGACCACAGGAAAAACTTCTAAAATCCGTTGATTTTCAGGAGCTTCTAGAAAATCTTTCGCTTTTGCACGATCAACTTTTAGTTCTCCGTCAACATCTTTCAACACTTGACGCGCAGCATAACGTGTTGCGGTCTCAAGAGATGTTTGAACATCCACGATTGGCACCGGCTCAAAATCAACCAACTCTCCGTCAATTTCTATGGGCGCATCTATACTTCCACGAGGAACAACTTCGCCCGGCGGGATTTCTAATTCATCCACCAATTCGTTTACAAGCTGTGCAGCTTTTGTGATCTCCTGCATACGAACAGCCGTAGCAGACAAATTACCCTCAAGAAGATCCCCAAGAAGCAAATCGGGGTGATAGGACAAAGAACTATTTTTTTCTTTTATTTCTGTAACCCCAGCAAACGTCCTTACAATGGATTGATTGCGAGCCCTTGAAAATGCCTTGGCTCTTTCGTAAGCAGCATCACCTCCCGCCGCTGCAATCGCGGTATCCATGTCGTCTGAAACGCCTTTTGCAATTATTGCAAGGCCCGCTGATAGCTGTCTGTTAGGATTTTCTCCGCCGCCGAAATTAGTTGATAGATTTTGCAGGGTCGTTTTGAGTTTATTAAGCTCTCCAAACGTATACGCCGGCGTCTCTGCTATCTCTTTCAAAGCCGCCGCTTCAGCGCCTGCCGCTTCTAACTCCAACCTTTCAACAGCGCGCCTTGCTTTTAATATCTCTTCAAACCGAGCAAACCGGGGCTCATTTTCTCCACCTCGTCTACGGCTTGCTATCACCTCTGCAACCATATCTTCAGTGTTGTCAAAACCAGTAGGGTCTACATCAGGATCACCACGAGTGAAGAGTCTTATGGCTTCGCCATCAGGATCAGCAAGACTGTCTACAAACCTTTCGTATTCAGCAATATTGCCTTCAGGTATATCGTTCAACCTTTGCCGCGCATTTTTTAAAGCGGTGGATTCGTCACGTTCAATTATTCTCAGCCCGAGAGCTTTTTCTAAAGATTTGAGTTCAGCCTCAATCTCACTCGGTAATGATCCTGAACGGAGAACAAATCTTTTACGCGCTTCCTCCACGGCATCCTGAATTGAAGAGATATCTTCAATCGGTATTGAACCGTCTACAGCCTCATACAACGCCTCTTCCTGACGCTTGGCATTACGGTTCACTTGTTTTAGAAGCTGAAACAGGTTGCGACCAATAACTTCAAAGTTGTCAGCTTGCCCGACACGCGCCGCAGCAGCTATAGCCTGTTCATTCGCCAACTCATACTGCAAAGCAAGATTGTCAGAGATAAATTGTACCTGCAAATCTGTTGCAAGTTTGAGGTCCGCCGGATCACCTGTTTGTTGCAAACTAAAAATCAGTCGTTCAACAAAAGCAACCCCGTCCTTTGCGCGTTTAGCGACTTCATCTCCTACCGGAGAGTCTGGCTTCACCTTTTGAACTGCTGCAATGGTGTCATCTGTGATGCGAGCTAAAATCTCAGAACCCGTGATCTGCCCCGGCGTTAACTCTGGGAACTGATCACTACCTAAAATGTCTTGGCTTATTTGCTGTAAAATCGCTGGGTTGGTTTCGATTGCCTCAATAACGTCTTCAACTGTTTCACCATCAGCCCTTGTCCGGATGATTTCTGCAAGTTTGAAACCAAGCCTGTTTTGCCGACCTTCAGAGCCCGCTTGAGTGAATGCTTGAGCTATCACAGAGGGGGCAAATTTTAGCATTACGCCTGTAGGCGTGAACCCTGAAAGAACGCCGCCGCCAACTTGTGCAAGCGCGCTAGTCGTTTCATCACCGGGATCAAACCCTTCTGCTATGCCCGCACCTATACTAGCGCCAGTTATTGCCGTGGTTTCACCAGCTTTGAACACGGTTTTAGCTAGTGGTCCTAACTCTCCGCGAGCAGCCCGTCCCGCGCCTATCAGGCCCTTTTCCACGGTCCGTGCTACGCGGAAGGGAATACGTGCTAGCTTGGCTCTACGGCTTTGATTACGAAGGGAAAGAACATCCGAGATGAATAGACCAGCAAAAGTCTGCGCGTCTTTTCTTGGTAGCAAATGAGGAGCGTATGCAAGAGCCAGCGCATCATATCCGGCGACCTTGCCCATTTTAGCAAATACACGTTCTTCAAGAAACAGCGGCCTACTTTCAAACGTTCCTATTGCCTGACCACTCTCAACTGCCATCTGAGCGGGGACGTCGCCAGCAATAGTGCCGCCGATAAAGCCGCCCACCGCAGCAAGTGGTTTCAACCTACCCGGCACCGTTTTTGCTGCGGCCTTACCGGCGAGGATTCCTGTTCCAAGTTGGAATGCTGCCTCAGTGGCACCTTCGAGCATGAACTGCCCAAAGCGCGTCAAAGCTCCACGCTTCGGAGCTACGTTAGTGTAGCGATACAAGAAAGCATTTGGGTCAATCGTCCCGCCCTCAACGCCGGCTTGATATTTTTTGAGTGCTTCGTCACCACGAAGAGCTATCTCTTCGCTGTCAGTAATGCCCTCTGCGGCAGCACGATCATATGCAATAAACTTGACCAAACCAGAAGCCACGTCATTGGTGCTGTAGCCCGCCTCTGCCAGTGCCTCAAAATCAATGTCATAAAGTTGGTCGGCTTTTTGCACATTTGCGCCAACATTTGCGCCAAGGCCGTATGGCCCTTCTTTTAAAGGGCCAAGAGCCTCCACACTGGCTTGTACTTGTCCGATATCAACCATTTATTTGTTCCTATTCAAAAATAGATTCCATATCGGTTGTAGTTGCGCCGGGGCTGCTAGAACCTTGTCCTTTCAGCAACGCTGCCAAAAGCTCGTAATCGCTTGCAATTGCTTCTAATTCTTGCGAACGAGCCGTCAAATTCGCAGCTTTTTTGATGTTGGCCGAATCACTTGGGAGTGCGTTGGCCTCTGCAAGTAAAACTTGAGCCCGATTATTTAATTGTGTCGCCGTTAAATTTGCAGACTTAGCTATTTCTTTTGGCGTTTGTGTCAACGATCCAGCTTTGGGTTGAGTGTTTATAAAGCTGTTTACGACTGTGGCATTTTGTCTGCCAACAGATGAAATGTACACACCAAGTGAGTAATCGTTCAAAGCCGTTATGGTTTTGATGGCACTGGACGCCTGATCAAACGGAATGGCTGCTTGACCAGTTGCAACTTGAGTCAACACAGAAGAAACTGAGTTAATGGCGCGTTTACCGGCACCAATGAGACCAAGGTTTGAGGTGTCAAAATCTCCGGCAACACTCGCAACCAATTTCACAAATTCAGGATCTTTGGGCGGCACAGGTTCCGCCAAAACCCCAAAGTCATTTATCAATGCGCCTTCTGGAATAGCGCCTTCTGGAGTGGCCTGCCGGAACTTACTTGTTTGATATTCCGTTATCTTCTTCAAAGCTTGGTAAACATTTTGCGTTACACCCGGTTGTTCCGGAAGAATGCCGCCGGCTACTACAATTTGCCCAGATCCAGAACGATCTCGGTATGCCCCCAAGTTGGCTTCAAACTCTCGTATAACTTTTGCGTCTAACTCATCAAGATTTTCTGTCTCATTGATGAGCGTTGCTAAGGGTTCAATGTTTGCCCGCGCGGCAGATGCAGTGATTGGGTTAATTTTCTTAGGTTCAGCTTTTTTGCCGAAGGCATTCGGATTTTGTTTCCTGATTGCCTCTTGTTCAGCAAGGGTTAAAGGCCGAGTCTCTCCTTCCTTTACCGTAATTTCAACACCTGTAGGTAGTTGGTAAGTGCCGTCCTGTAAGAACGTCATGTCATTTGTTTTCTTGGCATCTGCGGCTGCTTGGGTTTCCCTTACTTCAGCAGCCGTTTCTGCGGCGACTTGGTCTTTAGTTTTGAACTTGCTGCTGTTTGCTTGAACAAACGATCTCGGCAAACTGGCGACCATCTGACCCGCCGGAAGCGTCTGATTATTGAAGACAATGTCCTCAATCGGCGTGACATTAGTCACTTGCGGCTCGTCTTTGGCGTCCGCCGGCTTTTTGGTGCTGAAGGAGCCAATCGGCAGACTATTTTTCACAGAATTTGGTATGGCATACGGTACGCCGGGCAAGAACTTCTTGCTTACTCCTTCAATTTCCAAATCAACTGTCGAGTTAAAGTACACGTCCGTGGTCGCGTTGGGGTCATCCATCGTATACGCGGCAGGATTCTGATTATAGGTCGAGAACTGTACTTTTACTTTCGCTCCAGTATTCGCATCAAACGCATCTATTATGGTGTTGTCGCCGGGCTTCACATAACGCTCGCTTTGGTTCGCGAGTAGATCAGGGATCGTCACCAGCTTCTTATTTGTGGTGTCGAAGTATTCTCCTGTAGTTATTTGTGGCTTATCAGAAGTAAAACCTTCTGGAGCCTTTTCGTTTTTGCCAATCTCGCGTGTTATGTACCCTAAAGGCTCATTGAGATCTAATTTGTAAACCGGGCGGAAGCCCTCAGGCTTAGGGTCGACCTTGCCAATAATCTCGCCTGCCGCGTTGACAATCGTGCTGCCCGGAGCGGCAAACTGCACTTTCTTTGCCGCAGCAGCAGCTTCACGGGCCGCAGCCTGATCAGAGATTGCCATCTTCAATGCGGCGTCACGCTGTGCCAGCTTTTCTTTGCGCGTTGCAGCCTTGGCTTGCGCCCCGGTCTGACCCAGAACAGGCAGGGTTGCCATGAGCGCCTCACCGATGTCCATGTCACCACGAGCAACAGCCAGACCCGCCGGCGCGGCGGCACTCAGCAAGAACTGACCTAGCGCATCCTTGCGAGCCTCGGCCCCGGTGTCACCGTAGATGTCTTGGATGATTGGCAGGTTCTTTTCGTAATAATCCCGCAAGCTGACAGGCCCGCCGGGTTGTAGTTTCAAGGGCTGCATGATGCCTTGCGCCATCTTGCCCTCAACAGGAGTGTCCATAGCCTTTTCAGCAACCTGACCAATGCCCTGATCCACACTGCCGCGCTCTTTAATCTCGCGCATCTCCATGACAGGCTGCACCAAAGTCAGAACAGACTCCGGCGTCTTCTTCGCATCCTTCATGCCTACGATGCCACCGAGCTCTTTACGACGCTCACCAACACTCTTTTGGTCGCCGCGAAATGCGTTCATAGCTTGTTCGTAATTTTTCGCGGACTTGACGCCTTTCGTCATGTCCTGCATCACCCCAGCAATGCCTTGCTGAACCATTGGGCCCGCCATCTGCTTGGCAACCCCTGCCATGGAGCCTACTGCGTCCGCTGCGGCCTTGGGCCGTGATCCGCGAAACATTGCTCTATCGTAAACAGCCATGTTCCCTCACCTAGCCGAAGAGACTTTGGATACCTGCCGCGCCGGACAATGCCGCCGTTCCATAGCCAAAAAGTTTTTCAAAAGGAGTGGCCCCGCCGCCACCAGCAGGCCCTGTGACCGTGGTCATGGTGCTGGATGGCGCACCTTGGTAAATATCAGAAACAAAACCAAGTCGTTTGTACGGTTCGTACAAGTTTTCTAATGACCCCTGCCGCGCTGCCTCAAGCTCTGCTTGTCCCTGCGCCTGCTCTCTTGCTCCCAGATCAAACCCAAAGCCCATACCGGACTGTTGCAGACCCTGTGCGAGTTGAGCCAAGCCGGCTTCCTGACCAAACAAGCCCGCTTCTTGGCCCAAAAGACCTGAAATGCCGCCGGCAGCAGATGCAACCCTGTTTTGCGCGTCACGGAAAGCGTCACTACGAAGTTGTGCTCCAAGACGACCAGCTTCTGCCGCAGCCTTTCCGAACATTTCACCACGTAATAATTCACCGCGACTACCAAACGCACCTCCTCCAGCCGATGCAAGACCTTCCGCAATCATACGGTTTTCTTGCATTTGAGCTTGGTCGAAAATGTCTTGCTGTGCGCCTTCAATGACCTCTTCAACATACGGGTCCATGGCGTCTGTGATTGCTTGGGTGCCAAGCTCACCACGACCTATTGACGCGAGAAGAAGGTTCTCTGCATCACTCAAGTCTTCACGTGTGTCGCCAATGCCTTCTCTAGCAGCCTTGACATCTGCCATGGGGTCATAAAAACCCGGCTCATCTCCACGTACTTGAGCAAGAATCTTCTTTTGAATGTCTGTGAGGCCCTCAACCTCATAATCTGGAATAGTAATCTTCTTGTCGGCGAGCTTCTTTGCCGACTCCATAAGACCTAGTTTGAGAGCTTCTATCTCAGGCGCTTCGCGGACTATTTGAGTTTGTGTCGCCATTATGCCGTCGCCTTATTTTCAAGATTACGCATCATATCATACATTCGATTGATACCCTTCTTAATATTTCCGTTGCCCGCACCCTTCACAGCATCACGTGTCATTACAAACTCGCCGTCCATCAGCAGCGCCGGGACGTCGTCCTTGGTGCCCGAACCCTCACCGGGGCCTATGCCGCCGGTGCGGCGAGGATACGCCTGACCACCCTCGGCATATTTCTTTGCCAACTCAGGCGAAATCTTCTCTTGCACTGCCTCTGGCAACTTAGAGAAACCCTTGTACTTTTTTGGCACCACAGAGGCTACGCCGCCGTTTTCAAGATTTTGTATCAAGTAATCGTCCGGATTGGCGTAATACAAATCAGCCCCGGTTACAAAATCTTCTTCCTCCTCTTCATCGTCGCCGCTGAAGGCTGCGAGAGTGGTGATGCCTGCAAGAGGCAGACCAAAGCGTTGTAGCATTGTTGGTGTATATTCTTCTTGCAAAACGGAGAGGGCTTTGTCTGCTGACAAACCTTGAGACCGTAAAGCCTCAAATTCGCTTGACCCAAGAATGTCCGATGTAGACGGGCCACCCTTAAATGGACTCACTATACCCGAAGGAGGTTTTCCCAATGATCCAGTGGCAGTTTGTTCGACAGTTTGTCCGGTGCCCATGAACCTCTGCCCCTCACCTAGAGGACGGCCCATGATGCCAGTGCCCGTTGTAGTGCCTTGAAAAGCTCTGCCAAACCCTTCACCAAAAGTGCCGCCACTCATGGTGCTGCCAATGCCGCCTTGAATAGCACCAAGTGTGCCACCCAGAGCCGCTGCCTTCAGGGCCGTCTCAGCCTTGTCGCCCCGTATCAAACTACCAATGCCCGCACCTAGTGCCTGACGGCCAACAAGGCTCATCTGCGGGAAGAAGTATTGCATGGCAATCGGCAGAATGATCGGCGCAGCATCAACTACTGCGTCTGTTACATCCTCGAAAACGTCGCCGATTTTATCTAACAGGCCCATGGTTCAACCTTTATTATTTAGACAAGTATACGCGAAAACGTCGTCATGTCACGATCTTCACGGTTCCGCTGTCATTGTATAGCGCGCCCACCTCTAAACCTGACGCGCTGGTTGGCAGATTGGTCAAAGTTATTTTTGTTCCACGCATTTCGCCGGGGTTGCGTTCTTGTGCAATGAACAACTCCAAAGCGCGCAGTAAATCAGACATATACTGCGGCGAATATTCTGTCGGTGCCTCTGGTAGCCTTGGTGGTGCAATTTGATTGGATGACATTAGCGTCTCCCATCAGGTCGTAAATCAAGTCTAGGGCTACCTAGTTTCCACTTCGCTCCAACAGCGGCAGATTCAATTCTCAATGCGAATGATCTGCCTCTGGTGCGTATATGCAGTTGATTTGTAAATGTCTCAACAGGGGACACAGAAGTACGTGTCGCGTCTCCTGACGCCGTGCTGGTAAAGTCTGCACCCGGAAAGTTTCTGGCTTTCACTGTAAATGTGGCTTGAGGACTACTTAAATTTGTAGACCCGTTAAAAGTCAAATCAGGAATTATCCTGCGTATGTACACAAAATGGTCGCCATCTTCTATGTCAATTGATCCTGATTCGATAAATGAGTTCATAGCAGAACCGTCGTCGTCAAAACCAATTTCATGGTTAAAAAGATAGGAAGAACCTGCCGCTATCGGGAACTTTCGGACCCCTCGGTCAAGCCAAGCAGTTCTCGACAAATTCCCGAAATACCAAACTTTTTCAGTATAATTCCAAATTACGTATTTGTCGTTGTCGGTGCTATTTTCAGAAGGGTAAAACCAAAAAACCTCTGAAAACTCAGAGTTTACTCCTGACACAACTTTTTCAGCCTGTTCCAAATTAAAATCAAGAAACACCTTGTCTTTTACTGTGCAGGGAAGTTGTTGTGTTTGACCTGCGTAAACGTAGAAATTATCTATACCCATCCAATATACAACGTCTTCTGTAGCAACAGCAGCGTTTGGGCTCATAATTGTAATATTTGATGCAAGCTGCTGTAGACCAAATGTAAACGGAGGACCAATAAATCGCATTGAGTTCAAAGCCGTGTCGGTCCAAACAAGAATTTCTCGTTTGGTTTCTATTGCTTGAACAAAAGTTGACCCAGCGCCTAAACGAATGTCGCCGGCAGTGTTAGTGGTTGTAGGAAACCAAACCAAAGGATTTTCTTGATCAGAAAACCTGATTAACAACGGATCTTGCGTACCGTTTCCTTGATTTGCACTGGAACTAGAATTTATATCGTCACAACCAAAAGCAATAACATGACGATCTTGATCTGACACAAGAATTTGTTTTGCAATTGTCGGAATACTGGTTCTTGTACCTGACCTCGTTGATACCTCTACTGCACGAGTGGACAGATTGTTTGTTCTGTCCCAATAATAAATACCACCGTCTCTTGCATTTATTATAAGATCTTCACCAAAGTTGTCGTGTGACCACAGACGAATCTGTGTCGTGGTTGTCAGACCGCCGGATGACGCATCACCCCAACCAAAATAATCATTATCGCTGTTGGCGTTGCCCTCAATCAAAGTCACGGTAGCACCGTTAGCATGTGTTGACGCTTCTGTGCCAGATTGTGCGCGTGTTACGGTCAAATCGTTGGTCGATACGTTTGTGACTTTCATAATCTCGTCATCGACAAGTATGAAATCATCGGCAGCTATACCCGTGCCACTTGTCACGGTGAGCGTAGTGTCAGAATCAGAGAACGTGCCGCCCTCGTTGATAGTGGTTTCAAGAGCGCCTGCCGCCACGCCGCCGTACA
>FUFK010039618.1_pt1 | contig 16477 bp, 19 predicted proteins | sample 1021851 | NCBI WGS metagenome assembly FUFK01 (sample SAMEA51879418, study PRJEB19060) | metagenome | reverse complement strand
GCCAGTACCCGCACCGCCGCTGCCGGGATCGCCAGCCCTTCTACGCGGTGCGCCAGGCTGCCGATCAGCGTCTCCGCCCGCGCCGCGCACAGCAGCTCCGTCCAGCCCGCAGCATCCAGCGCCAGCACCGACGCGGGATCGCGCAGCGCGCGGGCGACCAGCGCGCCGCTCATGCCAGATCTCCCCACAATCGCTCGACCAGCGCAATCGCACCATCCGTGTCGGGATAGTCGATCGCCCGCGCCGGCACCCCGCGCACCAGCCCGGTCAGCGCGTCGAACCCGGCCTCACCCAGCGCGACATAGTTGGTCGAGGCTTGCGTCAGCCGGACGAAACACTCGCTCGGTTCCACCGTCCGCTCGGCGACCCGATGGCCGAAGGCGGGGAACAGGATCAGCGCGGGCTTGGCCGGCGCGTCCATCGCGCCAATCGCGCGCGCGTCTGGGACAAGGTGGCGGATATCGCCCTTCGGCGTACCCTTGAGCAACGGCCCCCAGCGCGCATCGGGCAACGCCGCCTCCATCACCCCGATCGCCTCATTCTTGAGGCTGATCAGCCGCGGAAAGCCGTGCAGCATCCCCGTCGCCGGATCGAGCAGCGCGAACTCGTCCCCCATCAGCCGCCACCCCCGCGCCATCAGCAATGCCGCGAGCGTCGATTTGCCCGCCCCGCTTTCGCCGGTCATCACCAGCGCTCGCCCGTCCTTTTCCACCGCCGACGCGTGGAGCAACAGGTAACGCCGCTGGCCCAGCGCCATCTGCAGGTTCATCGCCATTTCCGCTGCCAGCACGCCTTGCGCGAGTGGCAAAGGCGCCGCCTCCGGGATTACGAAATCCCCGCCAAGATGCACCGCCGAACGAAGCCAGCGCCGCCACGGACGCGCGGCAAACAGACGCACCGTGAAATCGGGAATGCCGTCCCGGGGCTGCGGGTAGTCGCGGTAGAGATCGTCCAGCGCCGCGATCGGCGCGCGCCAGTCGCTGCCGATACGGAAGCCAACCGGGCCGATGCGGAGCGTGGTGGCATGGCGCATCAAACCCGCTCCACTAGACCCGACGCCACCAGCTCGTCGATCCGCGCGGCGAGTGCTTCACGATCCGGATCGATCAGATCGAAGCGCTCGGTCAGCGCCGCCAGCGCCTCATCCAGCGTCAATGGCTCCACAAGCAGTTCGAGCAGCTCGGGCACCGGCGAATCCACCAGATGCGTAATCCCCGAAGCGCGGTGATAGATCAGCGTGAGCGCATCGAGCGGTTCGATCCGCAGCGTCGCGGCGGGCGCGGCGCAGTACCGGCTCATGGGCACACCATCCTCGTCATCCCCGCGACAGCGGGGACCCATCTCCTGCCACACGTCCGCGCAACCCCAGCCGTGGGTCGCTGGGAAGGTCCTGGAGATGGGCCCCCGCTTTCGCGGGGGTGACGGCCAAGGAAAGGCGCATGGCGGGAATTACCCGCGCGGCATCTGAAGCGATGCGAAACAGGTAAAGCCGCTCGTCCCGCGCTGCAGCCGGCGGATGTAATTGGTATAGGCGCGGCTCTGGTCATAGGTGGTGCCGGGCAGGTTCGCGCCGTTGAGCGCCTGCTTGACCTCTTCGCCCTTGAAGTTGCGGCCGGCGGGCGGGAACGCGCCGGGCGTACCGGCCGGAACCAGCGAACCGTCGGCCGCGATGTAATTGCCCGCACGCCCGGCATCGGGCACCGGAATCTCGCAATTCAGCACCGACCCCGCGGTCTGCGCCAGCGCCGGTTTGATCGACACGATCGCCGATGCGCTGACGGCGCCCAGCATCAGCGCACGGCGGCTCGGGATGTTCGGCGATCCGTCCTTGGGGGGCGTCGTGTCGGCCATATCCGTTCTTCCCTCGCACAACGGCCTTTCACAAGTGTGAATCGCACGCATGATCGGTTAGGCAGGGGGCCATGCCCAGCCTGACCAATCCCCGCACCTTTGCCGCGCTCATCGCGGTTCTTGTCACCGCGATCGTCGCGTGGATCACCGCGGGCCCGCAAGCGGGCGGAATCGCGCTGGTCGGTGCGACCCTCGCGGCACTGATCGCCTCCCCCCCGCCCGAGGAGCCGGCCCATGAAATTCCTGGCCCCGACCCCGTCAGCACCGCGCCGGCCGGCGTCGCGGAAGCGATCGAGGCGGTATTCGAACCGATGCTGCTGGTCGAGGCGCAGCGGGTCGCGGCGGCCAACCGCGCGGCGCGCGCGCTGCTCGGCGAGCATATCCTGGGCGAGGATGTGCGCGTTGCGATCCGGCACCCCGCGGCGGCCGAACGGCTGCTCAATCCGGTCGATGGCGCCCCCGGCGGCCCGATCCACCTGGTCGGTCTTGGCACCCGCGACCAGCGCTGGGAGATGCGCGTGCGCGCACTGTCCGGCGGCGCGCGGGTGGTCCATCTGAGCGACCGCACCGGCGCGCATGCCGCGGACCGGATGCGCGTCGATTTCGTCGCCAATGCCAGCCATGAGCTGCGCACCCCGCTCGCCTCGATCCTCGGCTTTATCGAGACGCTGGAGGACGCTGCCGACGATCCCGAAACGCGCGCCCGCTTCCTCAAGGTCATGGATAACGAAGCGCGTCGGATGCGGCGGTTGATCGATGATCTCATCTCACTGTCGCGGATCGAGGCGGAGAAATATCGCGCGCCCGATGATGTCGTCGATCTCGCCGCGCTGCTCGCGCAGGTGCGTGACGAGCTGTCCGCGCTCGCACCGNCGCGCGCTGCGGACATCGCGCTGTCGGTCGAGGATCTGCCTGCGGTGCGCGGTGATNGGGTGCAGCTTTCACAGCTGCTGCACAATATCATCGGCAATGCGATGAAATATGGTCGGGCCGGGACGCCGGTGACCGTGTCGCTGGACGCAACCGATTCGGCGATGGTCCGCCTGAGCGTGCGCGACGAGAGCGAGGGCATCGCCCCCGAGCNCCTCCCCCGCCTGACCGAGCGATTCTATCGCGTCGATTCGAGCCGGAGCCGCGCCGCCGGGGGAACCGGCCTTGGCCTTGCGATCGTCAAGCATATCGTCGAGCGGCATCGCGGCCGGCTCGACATCGCAAGCACCGTTGGGGAGGGAACGTCCGTCACCATCCTGCTGCCCACCGCGCCGGTTTCGGAGCCGCTGTCATCATAACGTCACGCAATTGAAACAGAGGGCCGGTCGCGGACAGGCCCGGCCCCCGTCCCGCGACTCGCAAGCAGGCCGAGGGGATTCAACGATGCGCAGCTTCACTCTGATCGCGCTTTCGGCGCTCACGCTTTCCGCCTGTGGCGGCAGCGGCGGCCAAGCTTCCCGCGACCAGATCAAGATCGTCGGTTCCTCGACCGTCTATCCCTTCACGACCATGGTCGCCGAACAGTTCGTGAATTCGGGCAGCTTCAAGGCGCCGGTGATCGAATCGACCGGTACCGGCGGGGGCATGAAGCTGTTCTGCGCCGGGGTCGGCCCGCAGCACCCGGACATGACCAACGCGTCGCGCCGCATGACCGCGTCGGAATTCGACCTGTGTCAGCGCAACGGCGTCACCGACATCCTTGAGGTGCAGGTGGGCATGGACGGCATCGCCTTTGCCGAAGCGATCAACGGCCCCAAGATCCAGCTGACGCTGGCCGAGGCGTATCGCGCGCTCGCAGCGACCCCGATGGGCAAGCCCAATACGGCAAAGCTGTGGTCGGACATCAACCCGTCGCTGCCAGCCGTGCCGATCTCGATCATGGGCCCGCCCGCGACCAGCGGCACGCGCGACTCGCTGCATGAGCTGATCATGCATCCGGGCTGCGAAGCGGCGTATCCTGAGGTCAAGGAAATCGAGAAGACCGACAAGGACAAGGCCAAGGAGCTGTGCACCCGCGTGCGCGAAGACGGCGTCTATGTCGATTCGGGCGAGAACGACAATCTGATCGTCCAGAAGCTCAGCGCCAATCCCAATGCGATCGGCGTTTTCGGCTATTCCTATCTGGAAGAGAACGCATCGCGACTGAAGGGCGTGCCGGTCAACGGGGTCGAACCCAGCTATGCGGCGATCTCGTCCGGCCAGTATCCGGGCGCCCGCGCGATGTTCATCTATGTCAAGAAACAGCATCTCAAGGCGGTGCCGGGGATCAACGAGTTTCTTGCGCAATATACCAAGATGTGGGCCCCCGAAGGTCCGCTGACGAAGCGCGGCATGATCGCGTCGTCCGATGCCGATCGCGCCAAGGCAAGCGACGTCATTGCACAGGGCGTGACGATGAAGCGCGACGGCCTGCACTGATCCGAACCGACATCAACTTCGCTCCCAGATAGGCGGCTTCGACCGGTGAATGTTTTCGCACTCCTGTTCCTGATCCTCGGCCTCGGCCTGATCGGCTGGTTGACGGCGCGCGCGCGCGCCGCGCGCATGGCGCGCGGGCTGTCGGCAAAGCGGCTGCACAGCCTGCCGAGCCAACATGGCTGGTATGTCGCGACTTGGGCTGTCGTCCCCGCGCTGATCTTCCTCGTCGTCTGGGTCAATGTCAGCCCGGCGCTTGTCACCGAAACGGTGCTCGTCAATCCGGCGGCGGCGCAGCTCCCGGCCTTCGGGTTCGAGCGGGAGACGATCCTCAACGAAGCGCGCAGCATTGCGGAGGGGGGCAGCCAGGGGGCGTTCTATCCGCTGGCCGAGCAGCTGGCGCCGGCCTATTCCGCCGCGCTGAGCCGCTATAACTGGATCGGCACGGCACTTGCGCTGATCCTCGCCTTTGCGTTTGGCGCCTTTGCCTTTACGCGCGTGAAGCCGGACTTTCGTGCGCGCACCAAGTTCGAGCGTGCGGTGATGATGGTGTTGCTCGTCGCATCGCTGATCGCGATCCTGACCACGCTCGGCATCTTCCTCTCGCTGATCTTTGAAAGCGTCCGCTTCTTTTCGATCGTGCCGGTCACCGACTTCCTGTTCGGCCTGAACTGGAGCCCGCAGGTGATCCGCGCCGACGATCCCGGCGCCAATCTGGGCGCGCTGCCGCTGTTCTGGGGTACCTTCTTCATCGGCGCTGTCATCGCGATGATCATCGCGATCCCGTTCGGCCTGATGAGCGCGATCTACCTCACGCAATATGCGCCGCGCAGCTTCCGCGCGTGGATGAAGCCGATCCTTGAGATCCTCGCCGGCGTGCCGACCGTGGTCTACGGCTATTTCGCGGCGCTCACCGTCGGGCCGCTGATCCGCGATTTCGCGGTGATGCTGGGCTTCCAGTTCGCCTCGGCCGAAAGCGCGCTGTCGGCGGGTCTGGTGATGGGCATCATGATTATCCCATTCGTCTCGTCGATGGCCGATGACTCGATCGCGGCGGTCCCGACCGCGATGCGCGATGGGTCGCTCGCCATGGGCGCGACGACCAGCGAGACGATCNNNCGCGTNCTGNTNCCNGCCGCNCTNCCNGGNGTNGTNGCNGGCNTNCTGCTNGCGGTCAGCCGNGCGATCGGCGAGACGATGATCGTNGTGATGGCNGCGANCGGGCGCAGCGAACATCACGCTCAACCCGTTTGAAGGCGCGACGACCGTGACCAAGCAGATTGTCGACCTGCTGACCGGCGAAACCGCGTTCGACAGCCCCAAGACCCTTGCCGCGTTCGCGCTGGGTCTGACGCTGTTCATGATTACCTTCCTCCTCAACATCGTCGCGCTGCGCGTCGTCAAAAAGTATCGCGAAGCTTATGAGTGAGACCCTCATCCCGCAGCTGCCGACCAGCAACGCGGAGCCCACGACTGCGGCCCCAACCGGCTGGAAGACCGACGCGATGCAGAAGCGCATCCGCGCCCGCTATGCCAAGGAGCGTCGCTTCCGCATGTGGGGGCTGGCGGCGGTCATCGGATCGGCCAGCTTCCTCGCCTTCCTGCTCGTCACGATGCTGTGGCAGGGGATTGGCGGCTTTCAGCGCGCCGAGATCGCGCTGCCGATCGACTTCAAGGCCGCTGCGCTTGAAGTGACGCCGGAACAGCTGCGCGGCAAGGGTGCGGATCTAGCGCTGGCCAGCGCGGGGCTGAACGATGTCGTCGCCAATGCCGCCGTCGCGGCGTTCGGACCGGACGGCGCCGACTATATCTCCGAAAGCGCATGGGTCACCGTCCGCGACGAGCTGAAGGCCCGGCCGGAATTGCTGCAGGGCCGTGCCTCGATCGACGTGCCAGCCTCCTCCCCGATCGCGCTCGCGGCCAAGGGCGACGGCAACGATCCCGAAGTGACCAAGGTCGCGGCCCGGCTGCGCGACGAAGGCACGCTGACGCAGGGCTTCAACATCGACTTCCTGACCGGTTCCGACGCGACCGACCCGACCGGGGTCGGCATTTGGGGTGCGCTCAAGGGCTCGCTGCTGACGATGCTGGTGACGCTGCTGATCGCCTTTCCGATCGGCGTGTTCTCCGCTGTCTATCTGGAGGAATATGCACCGCGGAACCGCTGGACCGACCTGATTGAGGTGTCGATCAACAACCTGGCCGCAGTGCCGTCGATCATCTTCGGCCTGCTTGGCCTCGCCGTGTTCCTCAACTTCCTCCACCTGCCGCGCTCCGCGCCGCTGGTCGGCGGTCTGACGCTGGCGCTGATGATCATGCCGGTCATCGTCATCGCCGGCCGCAATGCGATCAAGGCGGTGCCGCCCTCGATCCGCGATGCCGCACTCGGCATCGGCGCAAGCCGCATCCAGGTGGTGTTCCACCACGTCCTGCCACTCGCGCTGCCCGGCATCCTGACCGGCACGATCATCGGGATGGCGCGCGCGCTCGGCGAGACGGCCCCGCTGCTGCTGATCGGCATGCGGGCGTTCATCGTCACCCCGCCGGGCGGCGTGTTCGATCCCGCGACGGTGCTGCCGGTGCAGATCTTCCTATGGTCGGATCAGGTGAGTCGTGGCTTTGTCGAAAAGACGAGCGCCGCGATCATCGTCCTGCTCATCTTCCTGCTCGCGATGAACGCCATCGCCATCTATCTTCGCAACAAATTCGAGACCCGCTGGTGATGACCCAAGTCGATTACGCAAGCACCGCCGCCGACAGCGCCGCGCCCGCCCGGGCCGGGGCCGCGCCCAAGATGTCGGCGCGCGGCGTCAACGTCTTCTATGGCGAGAAACAGGCAATCCGCGACGTGTCGATCGATGTCGACATGGAGAATGTCACCGCGTTCATCGGCCCGTCGGGCTGTGGCAAGTCGACCTTCCTGCGCACGCTCAACCGCATGAACGACACCGTCGCCAGCGCGCGCGTCGAGGGCAAGATCACGCTGGACGGCGAGGACATCTACGAAAAGTCGATGGACGTGGTGCAGCTGCGTGCCCGCGTCGGCATGGTGTTCCAGAAGCCCAACCCCTTCCCCAAATCGATTTACGAAAACGTCGCGTACGGCCCGCGCATCCACGGCCTGGCGCGCTCACGCAGCGACATGGACGCGATTGTCGAACGCTCGCTCAAGCGCGCCGGCCTGTGGGAAGAGGTCAAGGACCGGCTGCAGGACAGCGGCACCGCGCTGTCGGGCGGCCAGCAGCAGCGGCTGTGCATCGCGCGCGCGATCGCGGTCGATCCTGAAGTCATCCTGATGGACGAGCCCTGCTCGGCGCTCGACCCGATCGCGACCGCGAAGATCGAGGAGCTGATCCACGAGCTGCGCGGCAAATATGCGATCGTGATCGTTACCCACAACATGCAGCAGGCCGCACGCGTCAGCCAGCGCACCGCATTCTTCCATCTCGGCACGCTTGTCGAATATGGCGAGACGGACCAGATCTTTACGGCACCACGCCAAGAGCGCACGAAAGACTATATTACCGGAAGGTACGGATGATGGCGACGGGCCACGAACATACGGTCAAGGCGTTCGACGAAGACATCAAGCATCTTCGCGCGCTGATCTCGCAGATGGGCGGCCTCGCCGAAGAGGCGATCAGCGACGCGATGACCGCGCTGGAGCGCGGCGACGTCGCGCTCGCCAAGCAGGTCCGCGCCAAGGACAAGGCGATCGACGCAATCGAGGCCGAGGTCGAAAAGCTCGCCGTCCGCGTCATCGCCCTGCGCGCCCCGATGGCCGACGATCTGCGCGATTGCGTCGCGGCGCTCAAGATCGCTGGCGTGGTCGAACGGATCGGGGACTATGCCAAAAACATCGCCAAGCGCGTGCCGCTGATCCACACCAGCGGCAGTGAGCGGATCGAGGCGATTTCGGTGATCCCGGCGATGGCCCAGCTCGCCAGCGAGATGGTGCACGAAGTGCTCGACGCCTTCTCGGCGCGTGATGCCGAGGGTGCCATCCGCGTGATCGAGCGCGATAACCGGCTCGACGATTTCTACGACAGCATCTTCCGCACGCTCGTCACCTATATGGTCGAAAATCCGCGCACGGTGAGCGAGGTCGCCCACCTTCTGTTCGTCGCCAAGAATATCGAACGGATCGGCGACCATGCGACCAATGTCGCGGAAATGGTCTATTTCGCCGCGACAGGCCAGTATCTCGCCGATCGCGACCCCGTCGAGGTCCCGGAGGCCTGACATGAGCCGCGCCCGCATGCTGCTGGTCGAGGATGATGCGGCGCTCGCCGAACTCCTCACCTATCATTTCCGTCGTGAGGATTTCGAGGTCCGCCACACGCCCGATGGCGAGGAGGCGCTGCTGCTCGCCCAGGAATCGCCGCCGGACATCGTCCTGCTCGACTGGATGGTCGAAAGCCTGTCGGGGATCGAAGTGTGCCGCCGCCTGCGCCGGATGAGCGAGACCGCGAACGTGCCGATCATCATGCTCACGGCGCGCGGCGAAGAAGAAGATCGCGTCCGCGGTCTCGAAACCGGCGCGGACGATTATGTGACCAAGCCCTTTTCCCCGCGCGAGCTGGTTGCACGCGTCGGCGCCGTGCTACGGCGCGTCCGCCCGGCGCTGGCCGGGGAAGCACTGACCTATGCCGACATCGAAATGGACACGGTTGGTCATAAGGTGCGCCGCGGCGGCGAAGTCGTGCCGCTTGGCCCCACCGAATTCCGCCTGCTCAAGCATTTCCTGGAGCATCCGGGCTGGGTCTTCTCGCGCGAGCGGCTGCTCGACGCGGTGTGGGGCCATGACAGCGATATCGAAAGCCGTACGGTCGACGTCCATATCCGGCGGCTGCGCAAGGCGATCAACATCGGCAATCGCCCGGACATCATCCGCACCGTGCGCTCGGCCGGCTACTCGCTCGACGCAGGGCAGTAATCGGGCGGCCCGAGCCAAACCGGAAAGATTCTTCTCCTGACGCGTTGGCAGCGCGAGCAATTCGCTCCGAAGCGTAACAATGTCAGGAGAACGAAGATGAAGCTGATCGCACTCGCCGCCGCGCTTGCGGTGGCCGGCACTGCAGCCGCGCAGGACATGGCGGCCCCCGCTCCCACCGCGCCCGAAACTGCCACGACGACCGCGACGACCGAAGATCCGGTCGGCGGCTATCAGCCCGCAACTCCGCCATTGTCGGCCCCGGTCGCACCGGGCACGACGGTCGTGTTCCAGCAAGCACCCGCGCCGGACGTTGCCTATCCTGCCCCCGCGCCATTGGCGGAATATCCAATTTGCAAGAAGGGCCAGTACGACAATTGCCGCCAGCGCGGCGGTTGACCGGTCGGGGGCGGGTCTGACCCGCCCCCTCCCCGCTTGCCAGCCGCGCCGACCCGCCGCATAGCTTGACGGAAACGTCAATGCGGAGAGGGATATGAGCATCAATTTTGCAGGCCGCGTCGCGATCGTCACTGGCGCTGGCGGCGGTCTGGGTCGGGCCTATGCGCTTGAACTGGCACGGCGCGGCGCGCGCGTGGTGGTCAACGATCTGGGCGGGTCGCGCGATGGCAGCGGTGCATCCGATGCAGCCGAGCGCGTGGTCGGCGAAATCGAAGCGGCTGGCGGCGAGGCGATGGCCAATGGCGGCAGCGTCACCGACTATGCCCAGATGCAGGAGATGGTCGCCCGCGCTCAGGAGAAATGGGGCGGCGTCCATATCCTGATCAACAACGCAGGCGTGCTGCGCGACAAGAGCTTCGCGAACATGGAGCCGGAGGATTTCCGCTTCGTCATCGACGTGCACCTCAACGGATCGGCCAATGCGACCAAAGCGGTGTGGGCGACCATGCGCGAGCAGAATTACGGCCGCATCCTGATGACGGCGTCATCGTCCGGGCTGTACGGCAATTTCGGACAGGCCAATTACGGCGCGGCGAAGCTCGGCCTCGCGGGGCTGACCAAGACCCTCTATTTGGAGGGTGCCAAGTATAACATCCGCGTCAACACGCTGGCTCCAACTGCTGGCACGCGCATGACGGAGGACATTTTCCCCGAAGCCGCGTTCAAGGCGTTCACCCCCGAAAGCGTCGCTCCGGCCGCACTGTTTCTGGTCAGCGAAGACGCACCGACCAACGCCATCGTCGGCGCGGGCGCGGGCGTGTTCCAGGCCGCCTATGTCACGCTGACGCAGGGTGTGCGCCTGAGCGACACCGACATGAGCCCGGAGGGCGTCGCCGCCCACTGGGCGCAGATCACCGACCGCACTGGCGAGATCGTGCCGAAGTCGGGCGGGGAGCAGGCGATGACGATCATGGCCAAACTGCAGGGGTAATCTCTTTGTCCTCTCCCCTTGATAGGGGAGAGGATAGCGAAGCTTGGCAGCTTGCTGCCTAGTGTAGCTTGGAGAGGGGTAGAGCGGAGCTTCGCTCCGCGCGGCTACTGTGTAGCCGCCCACCCCTCTCCCAGCTCCGACTAAGGCCTTGCTTCGCAAGACCTAAGTCTGCGCAACCCTCTCCCCTCCTGCGGAGGGGCGAGGGGAGAAAATTGGCCGCCACCATACCGTATTGCATCACTAATACACTTATGGCAGTCTCTCCCGTACAGGAGGGACTGCCATGTATAGCGAAACGGATCTGAACAGCGCGGTGGAGGCCGGGGCGATCAGCCCGGAGGCCGCCGCCGCATTCCGCGACCATATCGCGTCGATGCGCTCGGCACCGATTGCGGATGAAGAGCATTTTCGGCTGCTGACCGGCTTCAACGACATTTTCGTGGCGATTGCCGCAGCGCTGATGCTGGTCGCGGTTGCCTGGATCGGGGGCGAGATCAAGCCCTGGCTCGGCGGCATCGCGGTCGCGGCGCTGGCGTGGGGGCTGGCCGAATATTTCACGCGCGTCCGCCGCATGGCGCTGCCCAGCATCCTGCTGCTGCTCGCCTTTGTCGGCGGCATCGCGGCGACCTTGGTCGGCGTCGTCGCCGACAATGTCGAATGGCTCGAACGCACGATCGGTCCGAACAATGAAATGCTGGCGCGGCAGGTTGGCGCGGCGATCGCGGCGACCGTCGGCCTTGCAACCGCGGCGGCGGCATGGGTTCACTGGCGGCGGTTCATGGTGCCGATCACCGTTGCGGCGGGGGCAGCGGCGGTGATCGGCGTGCTGATCGCGCTGATCATGATCGCCTTTCCCGCTGCCCATGACTGGGCCATGCCGATCGTGCTGGTCGGTGGCGTATTGATGTTCCTGTTCGCGATGCGCTGGGACATGTCCGACCGTGAGCGCAAGACGCGTCGCGCCGACGTTGCCTTCTGGCTCCACCTTGCCGCCGCACCGATGATCGCGCACCCGATCTTCCAGATGCTCGGCGTGTTCGACGGTGCGGTCCAGCCGGGTATCGCCGCAATCGTGCTGCTGCTCTATGTCGGCTTCGCGATCGTAGCGCTGGCGGTCGACCGCCGCGCGCTGCTCGTGTCCAGTCTCGCCTATGTGCTCTACGCCATGTACGCACTGCTCCAAACGGCAGGCGCGGTCGAGCTGGGCGCGGCGCTGACGGCGTTGGTCATCGGATCGGCGCTGCTGACGCTGTCGGCCTTCTGGCAGCCGATGCGGCGGCTGGTCGTCGGTCCGCTTGGTGGCCTGGGCGACCGGTTGCCGCCAGTGCCGGTGCGCGAAGCGGCTTATGCCTGATGCAGACCGGGGCGCGGATTTCACCGCGCCCCGGTTCCGCGCGTCCGGCAAGATTGCACCAATATGGTCACATCGGCGAAGCGACCCTCGATCCGGCGCAAAGCGACTCGATGTGACTTTTGGGTCGCAACTCCGCCGATTTCCTGACTGCAACGCCATTCGACGCGCAAAATGAGTAGCAGGCGCGTTGCGCCCTTGCCGCAGAGCGACCTTACTTCCCCCCAGTTTGGGGGAAATAGTGGCTTTGTTGCGTGCGAACTCTACATGCATCGACCGGCACTGCGGCCATGTTGTCTAGGCCCAGCAAGCAGCTTGAAGGATCGGCTCCGCTATGGGGGCCCGGGTTCGACCAGCACATCCTCGGCTTTGCCGTGTCGAGTCTGGCGCACGCGCTGAATGCCTTTGGCAATCTCAACAGCGCGATCCTCTTTGCGGCAACCGCGCGCGCCTGTGGCCCGTTCGACCAGACGCCGGGGTGCAAGCGACCGGTCAGCATCAATGCGCTGGCCGCGTCGATCGGGCGGCCCTTTGAAACGACCCGGCGCCACGCCACCGCATTGATCGAGGAAGGTCTGATCGATCGGTCCCCGAGCGGCCTGTCGGTAACGGTCGAGGCGATCGTCGAGCCGCGCATCGCTCAGTTCACCGACAGCTGCCACGACCTGCTCGTCCAGCTGGTCGAGGATCTGACGCGTAGCGGCTTTGCGTTGCCCGCACCGGGCGGCGATATCACCTATGATCCGCGATCCGGGATCGGCGTTGCGCTCGACCTGCTTCTCGCCGCGGTTGAAAGCCACGGCAAGCGAGAGGAGAACTTCACACGCCTCGCGCTGCTGCTGGCAATCGAATGGGCGCATGGCCGCCTTGCTGACAGCCGGCCCGATGGGGCGAGCGATCCAGTGATCCGGACCAGCACCGCTGCGCGCCTGCTCGGGCTGCCCTATGCGACCACGTCGCGCAATATCGATGCCTTGGTCGATCGCGGGCTGTTGCTCCGGTCGGGAGCAGGTCTGCGCGCGGCCGGTGCGCCATTGGCCTCCGCCGGGCGCGCCACATTCGCCGATCGCGCCCGTCAGTTGATCGGGCGGCTGGCGCAGTGCGGCTTTCCGATGGACCATCCCGGCACCGCCTATATTCGCGGTCGCATGCCGCCGTCTGACCTGGGGTAGCATCCAGCCGACGGAACCGCGCTGCGGCATCGTCCGTTCCCGCTGCAATCCCAACAATCAGGAGCAGCACGATGCCGACCCCACAGGAACTTGCCGACAAATTCTGGTCGGCGCTCGACAGCGACCGCACTCTCTTCCTCGGCCTTGACGGCGCGCGCGACGGCCATGCCCAGCCGATGACGGCACTGCGCGAGGACGGCCAGGACGGCGGCCCGATCTGGTTCTTCACGACCAAGGACAACAGCCTCGTCGCCGCGCTGAGCGAGAGCAACCGTGCGATGGCGCATTTCGTGTCCAAGGGTCATGATCTGTGGGCGACGATCCACGGCAATCTGGTCGCAGACAATGACCGCGCCACGATCGATCGGCTGTGGAACCCGTTCATCGCGGCCTGGTATGAAGGTGGCAAGGACGATCCTAAGCTCCAACTGCTGCGGCTCGACACCGAACATGGCCAGATCTGGCTGAACGAAAACAGCCTGTTTGCGGGCCTCAAGATGCTGCTCGGTTCCGACCCCAAGGCCGATTATCAGGACAAGGTCGCCGACGTTTCGCTCGCCTGACCTGCTCCAACCGTCGCGAACGCCGCGCGCAACGATTACTTCATTGCGCGATGCGTTCGCGACCTCCTAAGGCCGGTCCGTCCGCTGGTCATCGGGACCGGCGGCCGGACAGGAACGCATGGCCGCCCACCCCTTTTCCATCCATAATTACCGGGTCTACTGGATCGCGCGGCTAGCCTCGACGCTTGCCGGGCTGTCGATGGTCGTCGTCATCGGCTGGCAGGTCTATGACATCGCCCGCGCGACGATGAGCATCCGCGAAGCGGCGTTGCAACTCGGCTTTGTCGGGTTGGTGCAGTTCCTTCCGCTGCTCGCCCTCACGCTGGTTACCGGCTGGGTTGCCGACCGGCTCGACCGGCGCTGGATCGTGCGCGCGGCCATCGCGCTGGAGCTGGGTTGCGCCGCCGTGCTCGCGTGGCTGACGCAGACCGACACCATCACCCTGCCCGCGTTGTTCGGCATCGCCGCACTGCTCGGCGTCGCGCGCGCGTTCATCAGCCCGGCGCAACAAGCGCTCGCCCCCAACCTCGTCCCCGCCGCCTCGCTCCCCACCGCGATCGCGCTCAGCGCGCTGGCGTGGCAGGTCGGGTCGATCGGCGGACCGGCAATGGGCGGCTATCTCTACGCGGTCGGTTCCGCCGTCCCCTATTGGGTCGCGACCGCGCTGTTCGGCGTCGCCTTGGCGATGATGATGCTGGTCACGCCGGTGGCGCGCAGCACGATCGCGAAAGTCGGCAACCCGCTGATGCAGATGGTCGAAGGGCTGCGCTATGTCCGCCGCAACCGGCTCGTCCTCGGCGCGATTTCTCTGGATATGTTTGCCGTGCTGTTGGGCGGCGCCACTGCGATGCTCCCCATCTATGCCCGCGACGTCCTGATGATCGGCGCGGATGGCCTTGGCCATTTGCGCGCGGCACCGGCGGTCGGGGCAGTGGCGGTGGCGGTGGTGCTGTCCTGGCGCCCGCTCAAGACCAATGTCGGGGTCAAGATGCTGTGGGCGGTGATCGGCTTCGGCGCCGCGACCACGGTGTTCGGCTGGGCCGGGCCGCTGATGACGCGTTGGTTCGGGCCGAGCATGATCGGCAGCGAGCTCGCGCCCGCCGTGCTCGTCTCCATCGTCGCACTGATCGCGCTGGGCGGGTTCGACATGATATCGGTCTATGTCCGCTCCTCACTGATTCAGCTGCACACCCCAGACGCGATGCGCGGTCGGGTGGGTTCAGTCTCGACCCTGTTCATCTCCAGCTCGAACGAGCTGGGCGAGGCGCGGTCGGGTTTTCTCGCCTCACTGATCGGTCCGGTCGTCGCGACCGTAGGCGGCGGCATCGCAGCCATCTTGGTAACCGCGCTCTGGGCGCGTATCTTCCCCGAATTGCGACGTGCGCGGACCTTCGATCCGCCCGCATCGTTGGACAATCCCCCGCCAGAGGAGATCAAGGCATGAAGGCGAACAGCATCCTCGAAACGATCGGCAACACCCCGCATATCCGCGTGGCCCGGCTGTTCCCCGATGCCGAGGTGTGGATCAAGTCGGAGCGCACCAATCCCGGCGGGTCGATCAAGGACCGCATCGCCCTCGCGATGATCGAGGCTGCGGAAGCCGATGGCAGCCTGAAGCCCGGCGGCACGATCGTCGAGCCGACCAGCGGCAATACCGGCGTCGGCCTGGCAATGGTTGCTGCGGTCAAGGGCTATAAGCTGATCCTGGTCATGCCGGAGAGCATGAGCATCGAGCGCCGCCGCCTGATGCTGGCCTATGGCGCGAGCTTCGACCTGACCCCGCGCGAAAAGGGCATGAAGGGCGCGATCGAGCGCGCGATCGAGATCGTGGAAGCCACGCCCGGCGCGTGGATGCCGCAGCAGTTCGAGAACCCGGCCAATGTCGATGTTCACGTCCGCACCACGGCGCAGGAGATTCTCAAGGACTTCGCCGACACGCCGCCGCACGTGATCATCACCGGCGTCGGCACCGGCGGCCACATCACCGGGGTCGCCGAGACGCTCAAGAAGCATTGGCCATCGCTCAAGGTGTTCGCGGTCGAGCCGGAACTCTCGCCGGTCATTTCGGGCGGTCAGCCCGGCCCGCACCCGATTCAGGGCATTGGCGCGGGCTTTGTCCCCAAGAACCTGCACACGGACGCGATCGATGGCGCGATTCAGGTCGATGCGGCGGATGCCAAGGAGTTTGCCCGCCGCGCGGCGCGTGAGGAAGGCATGCTGATCGGCATCTCGTCGGGCGCGACTCTGGCGGCGATTGCCAAGAAGCTGGGCGACCTTCCGGCGGGCACGCGCGTGCTCGGGTTCAATTATGATACAGGTGAGCGCTATTTGAGCGTGCCGGACTTCCTTCCGGAGGCCTGAAAGACTCGCATTCCGTCCCAAAACGGATATTCTGCCCTGAGTCGGGGAACACGGATTCCGGGGGGAAATCGTGCGGAATGCAATGATCTGCGTCAGCGTGATGCTGGCAATCTTTTTGGCGTGGCCGATGGTGTTCGGAAGCGAGCAAGCATCGGCCGTGCGGGCCGCCGGGTCGAAAGTCGCGGCGGTCGCCGCACCCGCCGCCGATGCGCGGCTGGTGCAAACGTCGGTCAAGTCGGCCAGTGCGCCACAGGCCAAGGCGCTCGAAAGCTGTTTCAAACGCTATGAGCGCGAATATGCGCGCTGCAACGCGATCGACAGCAGCTGCCGGATGAAAGTCGCGGACCAGTGGGACCTGTGCGAGGCGACGGGCTTCTGGCCCTGAACTAAGGCGGTTCGACGGCCCGAGTGAACGGCGCGGTTTGCCGCGCGTTCGTCTTGCGCTAAAGG
>FUFK010046800.1_pt1 | contig 16480 bp, 21 predicted proteins | sample 1021851 | NCBI WGS metagenome assembly FUFK01 (sample SAMEA51879418, study PRJEB19060) | metagenome | reverse complement strand
GCAATCGCATTAAAAGATCCTAGACCAGCTAGACAAGAACCTGTTACTGTTTTTGCCGGAGCTCCTGGAGATTCAGCGTTTGAGTCTAATGGTATGATACCTTCTACACAAAGCACAGAGTTGCTAATTGGATCAAGTATTGGTACAGTCAGTGTGGTGATATCATGAATTATTCTGAGCTTTTAGACAATGTTAGAAACTATACAGAGGTTACATCAGACGTATTATCTAACAGTGTAGTTAATGTTTTCATTACAAATATAGAGAATCAAATAGAAAGACTACTTGATTCTGATTCTCAAAGACGATATGCCACCTCAGCTTTTGAAGCTAACAATTCTTTCTTAGACGTTTCTGGTCCAGAGGGTGGTTTTAGATTTGCAAGGGGTTTACAACTTCANAAATCAGATGGAGAAATTGTATGGTTAGAACAAGTAGACACTACATTTATAGACGAATACGCAGTCCAAAGATCTACTGCAAATACAAGTTTTACAGGTGAACCTAAATATTGGGCTAATTGGGATTCAAATACATTAATTGTTGCTCCAGCACCAAATCTAGCATACACAGTTGAATTATGGTATTCCGAAACTCCTGAGCGTTTAGGTAATGGATCAGGCAGCACCAGCACAACAACTTTCGTATCTAATAATGCTCCTGAAGTTTTATTATATGGTGTAGTGTCAGAGGCGTATTCATACTTGAAAAATGCACAAGATATGCAATTATACAATCAGAAGTTCCAAAACGCTCTTACAGCTTTTGCTAATGAGCAGATGGGACGTAAACGAAGAGATGAGTATACTGATGGAGTTTTAAGAGTCCCTTTACCATCAGCAGACCCAAAAGCCTAAGGAGGGCATAAAATATGGCAATAAACCAAGCAGTCTGTGCTTCCTTTAAACAGGAGTTGCTAGCGGGAGATCATGATATTGATAATGATACAATAAATCTTGCTCTCTACACAAGCTCTGCAACATTAAATGGAAACACTACAGCGTTTTCAGCTACTGATGAAGTTGGAAACTCAGGAACCTATGCTAGTGGTGGGGCAACTTTAACAAGTGCAACCATTGGCTTAACCAAAACAAGCGCAACAGCATCAACAGCATTTGTTGATTTTGCAAACGTAAGTTTTACTTCAGCAACAATTTCTGCTCAAGCAGCTTTGATTTACAATACATCATCAAGTAATACAAATGCAGCTATTGCAGTTTTAGATTTTGGTAGTGTAAAGACATCAACAAACGGTACATTTACAATCGCATTCCCAACTAACGATGCTTCAAGTGCTATATTAAGATTATCTTAATATAGAAAGTTGATCTTATGTCTAATGCGTGGGGTGACGGATTATGGGGTAATGGTTTTTGGGGCAATCAAGCTGATAACACTGTTACTCTCGATTCTCTCTCAACCACTGTATCAGTAAGTTCTGTATCTGTAGATGCTCAAATCGGTACAGGTTGGGGCAGAGATGCATGGAACAGCCTTGCTTGGGGCGTGGCGTTTTCCGCAGAATTAGGATCATTACAAAGCACTTTTTCTGCAGGCACCCTTTCAGTAGTTGGTGACGCATTAGTTCAACCCACAGGTTTATCTGTAACGAGTGCCCTTGGCACTGCAGTAGGAGAACCTGAAAACGTATTTTTCCCAACAGGTGTTTCTTTCGAAACACAATTATCAGGCGTAACAGTAAACGAAGGTGCTGGCGTAGTCGCTGGTAGCCTTTTAATGTCTTTCGTTGCAGGCGATGAAACTGCATCTGGAACAGTTGATGTGGGTTGGGGTAGAGGATCATGGGGATCTTTTGCTTGGAATGAGAATATAGAATTTTTTGCTAACGTGACGGGAGTCACGATGGCTACTTCTTTAGGGACTACCACAGTAACCACAGGAACTGGAGTAATAGTTAATGCAACTCCTGTGACTATGTCACTAAACGCAGGCACTTTAGTAGTGTCTGAGGCGACTGCCTTAGTAAATCCAACAGCTCTTACAATAGGCGCAGCTTTATCTGGAGCGTCAGGAATCACTGGTGAAGGTAACGTTGGGGTCATCGCACCATCCGATCAATTAGATTTCTCTATAGGTTCCTTAACAGTAGATATATTCACTCAAGTGGATCCTACATCTGTAGTATCAACTTTAGATTTAGGCGCACCAACTGTAAGCGGAACTGCGGTTGAAACTTTAGCTAGTTTACAAATTAGCACGGCAACAGGCTCCGTATCCGTCACAACAGGAACAGGTGTAATAGTAAGCGTATCTACAGTTGCTTTAACTTTTGCAGAAGGATCTGAAACAGTGATAGCTGACGCATTAGTCGAGCCAACTGGAACAAATATAGTATCTATATTAGGTGACACATTTGAAACCCCATGGGCAAATGTCGTGACAGGAGCAAGTAATACCTGGACAGAGGTAGACGCAGCTTAACTTGAAAAAATTACTTATAGGAGCACATTTTGGTGGTCATGACTTAAATGTATCTTTATATGATGGTAAAAATTTTAAATATCTTCATGACGAAAGAATATCAACAGTAAAAAACGCTAATCTAGAATCTTTAGACAAAGCTCTTCATTATGTAAAAAATTGGATAGGGTCTCATGGGTATGACGTAAGTAATATTTTATCAATAGCATGTACGATAGGAGAAAGAAGTGGGGTTAACTCTTTCCCTGAAAATGAACAAACCTTAGTTTCAAAAAAAAATTTATTTGTTGATATTGATTGTTATCAAATAGATCATCATTATGCACACGCATTATCTTCTTTTCCTTTGACAAATACATCTAATCATTATGTCAACGATGGACATGGTGATTGGCATAAATACCTTTCAATATTTAAAAAAGATATTTTGACTAATTACTTGAAAGAAGGATTAAATGGTAATTCATTTGGTTGGCTATTAGAAGAGCTTTGTGAAACGATTAAATTAGGTACGTGGAGAGATGTAGGAAAATTGATGGGTCTTATTGGATATGGAAAAATAGACTATAAATATATTGACAAGTATAAAGATCAAGACTTGGAGCATAGTCACGTATATTCACATGTTAGAGAGTTTATAAGATACACTTACAGTAAAGGTATATTTGATCAAACAAATGAATTTTTTCACAGCAGTAATTATGTAGCCACTTTTCATAAACTTTATGAAGAAAAATTTTTAAATTATTTAAAAAAACATTTTAAGAAAACAGATGTTTTTTCTTATTCAGGAGGCATTGCACAGAGCATTGTTTTGAATACAGAGTATAAAAAAATATTTCCGAATATGATTACTTTACCTCACGCTAATGACTCAGGATTATCTTTAGGATGTGTTGAGTGGTTGAGAAGATTTAATCAATACGATCCAATAGATGTTGGTCCTTTTCCCTTTATACAAGCTGACGAACATCCTGGCGATGTATCAGACGACACAATTAAAAAAACAGCAGAACTATTAGCACAAAATAAAATTGTATTATGGTATCAAGGACATGGAGAGATAGGGCCAAGAGCACTTGGTAATCGTTCAATACTTATGAATCCGATGGCTGAAAAGAAAGAACTAAATAGGAGAGTTAAAAAGAGAGAGTGGTTTAGACCTTACGGTGCTAGTGTTTTAGAAAATGAATACAAAGAGTATTTTGATTTAGATTGGGTAAGTCCATACATGTTATATAATTCAAAAGTCACCACACATAAATTTCCTGCAATCACTCATGAGGACGGAACTTGCAGAATACAAACAGTCTCTGAAAATCATGAGAAATATTATTCTTTGTTAAGAGAATTTAAAAAACTAACTGGTTACTCTGTTTTATTAAACACCTCTTTTAATCTGCAAGGCAGCGCAATAGTTGGTAAAGTAAGTCACGCCATGGAGGTATTTGATAAAACTGATGCTGACGTATTAGTTTTAGGTGATGAAATAATAACAAAGTGAAAAATTTAATTATAGGCCTTCACTCAGCTGGACATGATGCAAATATTTCAGTTTTTAATATTATCACTCATGAATTTAAATATCTTAAATTTGAAAGATTAACTGGAGTCAAAGGTCAGTATCACAGAGATCTGACCACATGGGTTAATTATTTAAATCATTTAGGACATGATATTTCCGAAGTTCAAATGGTTTTTGTTGTCGAGGGTGGGGATTTTAAAAGAACTTTTGATTTTCCTTTTTTAGACGTGGAAATAGATTTTGTGGACCACCACTTGGCACATCATTGGTCGACCTTTGATATAAATTCAATAACTATTGATGCGATTGGTAGTCAAATGGATTCTCTTTCTATATATAAAAAAAATCAACCTAGACTAAAGCTCAGTGCTTTACATCATTCTAGCCTAGGTAGAGATCTAGAGGAACTATACGACGTTTGGTTTTTATCAAAAAAATCTTTAGCCAAACTTAGAAAAGATAATTTTTCTTTGAGTCAAAGAGTGCACCATGCAGGACACATAATGGCCCTAGCGGCGTTTGGTGAAAATTATGAAAAATATTTAATACCTCCCAAACACTATTGGTCTTTAAAAGAAGATGAAAATTTAAAAGGTTTACAATATTACTATGCTCCTAATGTTTGGGAAAACTATAAACAATTTAAAGACAAACTTATTAAATCAGTATGCGATCCGTGCAAGAGCTTTGATGACGCTTATGTCATGAACTCCTTTGTTAAATCGTTACATCATTATTGGTATAATAAAATAAAACGTCACTTACTTAAAGAATTTAGTAAAAACCAAGCCTTCTCTTTAACAGGTGGTGTCGGACATAACATTATACTTAATACAATGCTGAAAGAAACATTTCCAAACATGAATGCAACACCACATTGTGGGGATGAAGGGTTGTCAATAGGCGCACTAAAGTATGGTTTATATTTGTTAAATAATCACAATAAAAAATATCGAGTACACAAAAAAATACATCAGATTCATCAACACGATGAGAACTTCGGTTATGCATCAAGACAAACAATTCAACAAACTGCACAATATCTTAAAGAAGGTAAAATTGTAATGTGGGGACAAGGTTGGGGAGAAATAGGCCCTAGAGCGTTAGGCTATAGATCAATATTAGTTGATCCCTGTTTGGAAAATGCAAAGAACATAATTAATGAAAGAATAAAGAAGAGAGCATGGTTTAGACCATACGGAGCCAGCGTTACAAAAGATAGTTATCAAATGTATTTTGATCTGAATTATGAAAGTCCTTGGATGTTATATCAAGCTAGGGTTAAGGACCCTGATAAATTTAAAAACATTACACACAAAGATGGCACTTGTAGAATACAGACAGTAGATAAAAACAACAAAAGTTATTATGCTCTACTTAATTATTTTAGTGAATTATCAGGATATCCTGTGTTAATAAATACCTCTATGAATATTCCAGGTAAAGCCATGATAGGCACTAAAAATCAAGCTAAAATAATGTTTGACAATTCTCTTGCTGATGTATTAGTAATGGGAGATAATATTTACACAAAATAGTGTTGATTAAGGACACAAAAAAGATATATTTTTAAGAGGTATAAAACATGTCAAGCACATATTCAGATAGACTCAAATTAGAACTCATGGCTACTGGCGCAAACGCCAACACATGGGGAAACAATACCAACACAAACTTAAATGTTTTAGACGCTTNNAGCGCAGGATATTTATCAAAATCAGTAGCAGGATCTTCTGACGTAACATTAACAACAAATAATGCTGACCCAACTGCTGAAGCCTCAAACAAAGTTATTGAATTTACAGGTGCATTAACTGGAGATATTAAAGTTTTTGTTCCTGCAGTAGAATCAAATTATATCTTTTTTAATAATACAACAGGTTCACAAACTCTAACTGTAGCACCCACAGGTCACACTTCAAATGGAGTTGCCATAACTCAAGGTGCTCACACCATCATGTACAACAAAGGTAACAAGATGGTTGATTTATTCGCAGGTTCTCTGGGAGTTGTTGGAGTAAAAGGTGCTGCAACTTTTAACGAAGACGTCAATGTTGCAACAGGTAAAAAAATTGTAACAGAGAACATTACACTTAACTCAAATGGTGTTGTGGCTGCTACTTCTTATACAGGAAGTGGTGCGGATTTAACAGGTATTGATCCTTTTCCTAGCACTACATCAATGGTATTTAATCAAGCGTCCGCTCCAACGGGATGGACAAAACAAACTGCATCCGCTCTTGCAAATACAGCCATGTCAATCGTGACAGGCTCTGGCGGAGGAACGGGTGGTGCTGATTCTTTCTTTGATACTTTTACAGGCACTAAAAATACAGATTTAACTTCCGCTACAGTTTCTGTTAGTGGAACTATTGGTGGTCACTCATTATCAACTCCAGAGATTTCCTCTCACTCTCACCCTGGTCCAAAGTCAGGTACACCTGGTGGTGGAGGTAGTGGTTTGAAGCCTGGCGCTGATAACCCAGGACCTAACCCAACTGGTTCTGCAGGTGGTGGTGGAACTCACACACACCCATTTACTGTTGGTAGTTCATCATTAGGTGGAACAATTTCTGTGCCTAACATGAACGTGCAGTACGCAAACGTTATTATTGCTAACAAAGATTAATGCCAATATTTGACCCTGACGGGCAATGTCCTCTACTTAAAAAAAAATGTATTAAACATAAGTGCATTTGGTACAACATGTTACAAGGTAATCACCCTCAAACAGGAGCACAGGTTCAGGAGTGGGGGTGTTCGATTGCATGGATTCCTTTACTTCTAGTGGAAAATTCAAAACACATGATGGGAACGCAAGCCGCCACAGAATCTTTTAGAAATGAAATGGTAAAATCAAACGCTGCTATGGAAAATATCTTTAAAAGCAGTGATTCTGCCAAAAATTTAATGTTAAATGCACATAGTATTTTTGCTTTACTAGGTGATCATCAGGATGCTATAAGAGATAATAATCCAGATAAAGAGGATGAAACAATTAGACAATTAAGTAATAATAAGGTAAAAGTTAATAAAGGTAAAAAGGTGAACAAAGATGTCAATGACAATAAATAACACAACAATCACTACTAGATTGACAATTATTTTTGATGCTGCTCCTAACCCTGATAACGAGGTTTATTATAGGGAGGGTTCGGGAGACTATCAACTTGTCAATAATGATGGACCTGCCCTTGGCACAGGTAACACAGAGTCAGACGTTTATATTGATAACAAAACATGGTTAAACGTTAGATCTCATACCGAAATACCTGATGATGTTCACGCTCTACAATGTTGGAACAAAGGCGGAACTTGGACTATGGAGTTAGAAAAAACTGATGATAGTCCTAACGAAACAATCGCAACACAATCAGACTTACCACAGTGGGTTACTAATGTTGTGATTAGATGTGAAGCACAAGATCTTTGGAATAATAAATACGAGGCAGATATGGCAGCGGTTGATAGAACAGCATTAGCAGCAGCTAATGATGACACTACATTTAAAGCAAAGATAAAAGAGGCACACGATGCAGCTGTTACCGCAGCTAATTCAGAGAGAGAAACTTACCTTTCTGGGCATAGTATAACTTACTAAGTGCAAGACTACATCTTAGAAATTAGAAAATTTTTTCCAAAAAATCTCTGCGAAAAAATAATCAACTATTATGATAATGATGATATGGCTGATGCCACAACCGTGGGCGGTCTTAATAAAGATATAAGAAATTGTATTTCAGCTAATGTTCACATTACTAATTCTTTTGGTCAAAAGATTATATCTAATCTAGTAAAACAAAAACTTTGGGAAGCAATAAATGTCTACAAAGAAAAATTTTCCTATTGTAATGTCAGACAAAATTCAGCAATAGATTTTTTAAAATACGAAAAAAATTCTCATAAAGCTGGGTATAAGTTTCACACCGACTATGGGCATACGGTGCCACTAAGAGAACTATCCGCCTCTGTATGTCTTAACAATGATTATCAAGGAGGAGAGTTTGTGTTTGACTTCCCTAGTGGCAAGGTACAATACCCACAAAATATTGGTGATGTTATTATTTTTCCATCAAACTTTATGTATCCTCATCAAGTGAATGAAATAGCAAAGGGGACTAGATACGCAATAATAGGATGGTTTGCATGACACCTCAGTTTATAGAAAAATTTTTACCAGATCAGTTACTACAAGTATGCTACTCGTACTCACTAATTAAATTTTCTAACCACGCCGTGGATAATATAGACGGACAAACTAACTCTTTGATTGGTGCATATAGTGATGGATTAATGGAGACAATATTAGATTTATCAACACCTGTGGTCGAACAGAATGTAAATAAAAAGTTATGGCCAACGTATTCTTATTTTAGAATTTATGATAAGGGGTCCGACTTACCAATACATAAAGATAGACCCTCTTGCGAATATACGGTTGCGTTATGTTTGGGTGCAGACCCATACGATAAGCCTTACAACATTTACGTTGGTGCAGAGGATAGCACGTCTGAGTATAAATATTTTGACGACAAAAAGAACTTTAATAAATATAGAATTGATCACACATACCCGATGGTGCCAAACAATGCGATAATTTTTAAAGGCATGGAAAAAATACATTGGAGAGAATACTGTACACATGACCATTTCATAACAGTATTTTTACATTATGTAGATCAAGAGGGTAAATACAAAGATTATAAGTTTGATAAGAGAGATTTGTTAGGAGCACCTGCCAGCACAAAAAAATCTTAAAATGTTAGAAGCAGAGAAATTTGATTTTGTAAATTCTTTTTATTTATTTAAAACTAAAAACTTTGATAATCACGAGACAAAGAAGAAAATAAATAAATTACAATTTAAATACTTTACAAAAAATTTAACAACTTTTTATAATAATAATAAAATATTAGAATCTGACGATTTTGTTGATTTACGTAAACATATTGATTTTTACGTGCTGTCGTTTGTAAAAAATATATTAAACAAAGATAATTTTACTCATCGTAATTCTTGGTTTCAAGCTTATAAGCCTCATAATTACCACAGTTTACATGTGCATGGTTTAGAGTCATTTGAGTATTCTTTTGTTTTCTACGTTCAGACATCAGACGACTCGTCAGAAATAAAATTTTATAATCCAGGTTATCCTTATTGTTATTATAAAGATTATGTTTTTACACCTTATGAAAACGATTTACTTATTTTCAATAGCTATGTGCCTCACGAGGTATTACCAAATAATGATAATCAAAGAATAAGTTTAGCAGGCAATATACAAGTATCATGAAATATTACATTTTTGGTATACAAAGAACTTGTACTAATTATGCAAAAGTTTTGGTGCAAAATAATTTTTATGGAGAATGTGGTAACAAAAATGATTACGGACATTGGTCATGGAAACATAATGGAGATGCAGAGCAAGCGACTGCTAATCTTGCTCAAAATACACCTGTTATTTTTTGTTATAAAGAACCAAAAAGATGGTTGGGTAGCATAAAAAATCAAAGCATTGATTTTGTTAATAGATATGGTTTATCTAATTATCCTAACTACACTGATCCACAGTTAATTATTAATAACTCTGAGTTTAGTTGGAGCATGCCAAAAGCTTTACAGGTGTGGGTAGATTTTCACATAAATTGGATTAGATGTGCTCACAGATGTAACATGGTGGTGTTAAATCAGGAAAAGATGTTAGAGCAACCAAATGTTATAGATGTTTTAACGAGGATACAGTTTAAACAAGAATTAATTAAAAAACACATGCAGTGGCTTACAATAGATAATTATGTGGATCATAGCTTAATGATAACTAAAAATAAAATCTCAAAAAAAACTAACCCTCTTACAGAATATCAAATAGATTACATTGACAAAAATTTACCAAAAGAGATCAACGATTTTTTTTATTAATGTTATTTAAATTTTTAAAATCCACTCTGCATTTAGATGTGGTCACTTATAGAAAAGAAGTGCTAGAGTTACACCCCATAGATTACACACACAAATTTATACCTAAATGGTTTAAGAAGACTCCCTCAAATATATCTAAGACTCCCGTTCCTCAAGGATCTTTAAGGACGTGCACAGGAATAAGAGATATTTTTAATACAGGCATAACAATTCCAAACTGGAGCGACTTCGTAATTTATAAAGATCAAGATAAAAAAAATATTGTCGTAAAATATTCTGATAATCAAACACAAGTTGATTTTCATGATGCAGAACAATGGAAACTATATCTCAATGATGACAAATATTTTCATTTTAAAATTGTTGCTCCTTGGTCTTTGAGATGTAAGCAGGATGTAAAGTTTTTATTTACTGGGTTTCACTGGGGACTAAACCCTTTTATGATTCATATACCCTCTGGAATTATGAGATTTAATCTACAGGATAGTTGCCACATAAACGCTTTCATACAGCCTGGTGATTTTAAAGAAGTTATGTTTTTGGCGGGTAAGCCCATAGCTCAATTATTACCGTTGACTGAAAAAAAACTAAAACTACACTATCATTTAGAAAAGTATGAAGACTTTGATCACATCTCCAAAAAGTTTTCTTTATACTTTATAAATAGATTTAATAGAATAACGAAAGATAATAAGAGGAAATAATGTTAAAACCAGAAGAATTAAAAAATAAAAATTTTAAAGTATTTTTAGGAATGCCGATGTACGGCGGGATGTTAGCTGAAGCCACCATGCACGGATTNTTAGATCTTCAGCAATGGTGTATGAGGGTAGGAGTTGGTTTACGAATTCAATCAATGGGTAATGAAAGTTTAATAACGAGAGCACGTAACACTATCGTTTCTATGATGATGGACCAGACAGATTTTGTAGCGACTCATTTACTTTTTATTGATGCAGACATAGGTTTTACATCACAAAATATAGAGAGATTATTATGTGCAGAGAAAGACGTGGCTTGTGGAGTTTACCCTAGAAAACATTTACATTTAGAAAAACTTAAAGATATTTTTAATGATAACCCAGATGCAACCCCTGATGAAATAGAGGCGAAGTGTTTAGGGTATAATATAAATTTTGACGATCCTAAAAACTTAAAAGGAGAATATGGTTTTTTTAAAGTAAACGAAGCTGCAACTGGTATGATGTTGGTAAAAAGAGAAGTGTTTAGAACTATGATGAAGAAATTTCCAGAAAGAAAGTATCAAACTGATCAAATTGTAAATGGTGTTCATTACAGATCTGACAACTGTTATGACTTGTTTGCTGTTGGTCCTTACAAAACATTAGATCAAATGCGATATTTGTCCGAAGATTATTATTTTTCTAGATTATGGACAGAGCATTGCGGTGGAGAGATTTGGGCAGACTTAGCGATGCCTCTCACACATTTTGGTAATAGAGCTTATAGAGGACATGTTGGAACAATAATAAAAAAAAATATATGATTGTAACAAAAAAAGTTGAGATAAAAGAACTTTTCTTACCTAATTATGAATACTTGTGTCCAATGTATCATACGTTAATTTTAAAAAATGCAAGTCACAAGGACAAAGGCGCTGTAATGACTGATTGGATGTTTCAACCATTAAGACCTATAGCAGATTTTGTTATTGGACAACTTGTCAAAGATAATACTTATAAAAATAAATTAGTGGCGACAGATTTTTTTGGACAGTATTATGATATAGGTCATCATCAAGATTGGCATGATCACATGCCAGCTCACTATTCTTTTGTTTTATTTACAAATACACCAAAAGGATCTTCTAAATTATGTTTTGAAAATTTTTCTGTAGAGCCTGAACGAGGTAAAATAGTAGTGATACCAGGAGACATGTATCACCATGTGCCAGAAAACAAGGGGGAGTTTCGTAGTGTGGTAGTTGGTAATTTACAATATAGATTGGAGAGAGAATGAGCTGTATAAATAAAAGAGATTGGAACGATTCACTTAACAAATTAAAAGATAATGGAGTAGTCATTTTAGATGATTTTTTTAATAAAGACATGTGTGAAAAATTACACAAAAGAATGGCTGATGAAAAAAATTTTCATGATGACTATGACACTTATCAAGCAATGGATTATACCATTGAGGACGATCTAACTAAATTAATAGTGAAAGACTTACACGAGGCCTGTCCAGAGCTTTTAAGTAATTTTGAGAGAGCATGGTCTTTTATTTATGACAATAAATCAAAAGGCGTAGATGTACATGCAGATCCATCAAGTTATAATATTAACGTTTGGGTAACCCCTGACGAGAGCGTCAAAGATATTTATAAAAATGGATTAAATATATACAACGTCGAAATACCAAAGGATTCTTCTTGGGAGAAGTACAATAAAGATCATAATTGGTTACGTGAATTAATCTATAAAAAGCCTCATGTTATCTATCGAGTTCCCTATAAATACAACAGAGCAATAATTTTCAACGCCTCACTGCCCCATGACACCGACGATGTATCCATGAAACCAGGACAAAAAAATAAAAGAGTCAGTTACACAATGCTATATGGCAAGGGCCCATTTAATAATGATTAGAAATTTTTTTAAAAGATAGTATATTGTACCGATGCCCCTAGTAAATTTTAGACCAGCTCCAGGTATTAATAAAGAAGTCACTGATTATACAGGTCAGGGTAAATGGACTGATGGTGATATGGTGCGTTTTTTTCAAGGATCTGCACAAAAAATAAAGGGGTGGGAAAAGTTTATATCAACGACTTTGGTGGGTGCCGCTAGAGATCAACATGCATGGGTAGCACTTAGTGGTACAAGATATGATGCAGTCGGCACAGATAGAAAACTTTACATTATAGAGGAGGGCAGAGCTTATGATGTAACTCCTCTTAGAAGAACACAAGCTCGCACAAACCCATTCACAACTAATGCTACATCTACAGTTTTAGTCACTGACTCAGGACATGGAGCAGCAAAGGGAGACTTTGTAACGTTTGATTCTTTTTCTGCTGTTGATGGCCTTGACATGAATAACGAGTTTGAGGTTACGTCAGTTGTAAACACAGCAGCTTACACAGTGACACACACTAGCACTGCATCAGGATCAACCGCTGCAGGTGGTGGCTCAGGCAACATGAAATATCAAATAGGAATAGGACCAGAGTTCTCAGTCCCTGCTTTTGGTTGGGGCACAGGCACTTGGGGTGCATCTACATGGAACACGCCAAGATCTTCATCTAATGTAACACTAGAGGCTAGAAACTGGTCATTAGATAATTTTGGAGAGAATTTAATCGCTACTGTCTTAAATGGGGGAGCGTTTGAATGGAAACCCTCACTTGGAACATCTACTAGGGCAGTTGAGATTACAAACGCTCCAACTAAATCTAGAATAAGTTTGGTATCAACACCTGACAGACATCTATTGTTTATGGGAACACAACCGACAATTGGAGGCACAAACCCACAAGACGATTTGTTAATTAGATTCTCAAGTCAAGAAGATATTAATACTTATCAACCCACAGCAGAAAACACCGCAGGTTCTTTGCGTATTGCTGACGGCTCACGGATCGTGGCCGCAGAGAGATCTAGAGGACAAATATTAGTATGGACAGATACTTCTCTTCACGCATTGCAATTTATTGGACCACCCTTTACCTTTGGCTTAAGACAATTAGGTCAAAACTGTGGTATCATTGGTAGTCATGCAGGTGTTGACATAAATGGTGTCAGCTATTGGATGTCACAAGATTCTTTCTTCTTATTTGATGGTTCTGTTAAAAAATTACCTTGTACAGTAGAACAATTTATTTTTAATAATATTAATCAAACAGGATCTGAAAACGCATTCGCTGGCCACAACGGTGAGTTTAACGAGATTATGTGGTTTTATCCAAGAACAGGATCTAACGAAATAAACGCTATTGTTGCTTATAATTATCTAGAGGGCACTTGGTGGACAGGAACACTAGATAGAACCACATGGATTGATAGAGAGGTTTATGATAATCCAGTGGCCTCTGATTACTTACCAACGACCACGGCCAACAACGAAACAATTTTAGGACTTACAGATGGAGCGACACAGATGTTTTTACATGAAACAGGCAATAATGGAGATGGTGCAGCCATAACCGCTTTTGTTAAATCTGGTGTTGTGCAAATAGGTGAGGGTAATGATTTCTCATTTGTATCAAAACTAATACCTGATATTGAAGACCAAGAGGGCGTATTAAATGCTAAACTAGAATTTAAAAACTACCCTAACAACAGTGTGAGTGTAACTAAAACAGTCTCATTTGAAGATGATACTGATTTTGTCAGTTTACGAGGCAGAGGAAGAGAATTTACAGTTAACGTTGTATCTAATACTACAGGCACAGCGTGGAGACTAGGAACACAGCGTTTTGATATACAACCTGATGGTAGAAGATAATGGCAAAATTAGTTATACAAAGATTTCCTGATCCTGGTGAAGAGTACAACAGACAACAATTTGCAGAATTAGTTAGACAACTAGAGGCTATGATACAACAACTTAATTCTTCATATACACAAGATACTCAAGAAGAGGCAACAAGAAGGGTGTGGTTCTTCAGTGGCTGACGTATTCAGAAGATTTATAACAAATGTAACCACAACAGATTTGACCACTGTGTTTACAGTTCCCACTGCAAATGTTGCATCAACACCTCCCGTCCCCGTTTCAACATTTATCGTTAAGACAATAAATATTCATAACTACGATGGTTCTGCATCTGTGACGGTAGATGTGGATCATAACAATGGCACAGCNGATTTTCAAATATTTCAGGTTGATGTTTCTGCAACTGATACTAATACGATAATTTCTAGTATGGTTTATCAAGAAGGCGATTCTTTGAAAGTACAAGCTAACGCTGCCTCAAGAGCTATGGTAGAAGTTTCAGTTTTAGAGGTAAAACAACAACTATAATGTACGTAATATCAGATGTCCCAAAAGAAATATTAAATCAATTAGAAGTCGTAATTCATGAAAAAAATAAAATACCACTAAACGCAGANTTAGCAGGNAACATTAAAAATGAGTTTGCTATACCCAAAGGTAAGCCATTTATATCCCCCTTCTTAATGCAAATGATTGTAGCTCATAAAGAGAAATACCCAGATTATTTTAAAAAAGCACACTCCACTTTTGATTACAAAGAAGTAGATATTGGATTATTTAATCTATGGGTAAATTTTCAAAAAAAGCATGAGTTCAACCCCGTTCATGTACACGATGGATTATTTAGTTTTGTAATATGGCATAAGGTACCTTACACCATGGATGCTGAAAAAGCTAATTTTCCTAACATGAAAGAGGGCGACATCAAAGCAGGTATGTTTGCTTTCTTATTTACTGACCCTATGGGTAGAGTTACACAAGAAACTTTGCCAGTTGATAAAACGTGGGAGGGTAAGATTGCTCTGTTCCCTGCTAATCTAAATCATCAGGTTTACCCCTTTTATACGTCTGATGAATACAGAATTTCTATATCTGGTAATTTAGGATTTCAAGCTAAAAAGAATTGATTTCATAGCTTTTCGCCTGTAAAACTATACTATGGCAAAAATTGTAGATGAACCAAAGCTTCTACGTTATGACATAATAGACGGAAAACAAGTGCCCGTTTATAGTGCAAAGGTAGAAACCACAGTTACAAATACGAAAACAGGACATGAATACAGCTCCCATGAAGAAGTGGATGCTGACATCGCCAACCCTGCAACTGAGACGACAGAAGACGATATACGTAGAGATGTTCACGTTATTGCACCAAATTTATTTAGTGGAGCAGCAACAGGGGATGAGTAATGTTAAAAAATATATTCAAAAGCGCTAAAAAACTTTTAAAAAGTCCAGTAGGACAGATTGGAATAGGTTTATTAGCCCCTGGTTTTGGATTTAATCCAGCATTAGCGCAAGGTATTGGAGCTTTGATTGCTGGAGACAAACCAGAAAACATAGCAAGAAATATTGGAATAACCGCCTTGCTAGGTGGAGCCACAGCTGGTCCAGGTAAAACATTTTCTGAGGGTGTAATGGACACTTTTAGAACTCCTACTGGTCAAATAAGTAAGTCTATGTCCGATGCTAAAAATGTATATGAGTTAGGCACAGTAGGTGGCACTGGTTCTGGTGGTGGTATCGCAGATTTAATCACTGGTGCTCCAGGAAAAATTTTAGATTTCATAATTGAAAATCCAGTAAAAGCTGCAGAGCTTGGTTTGTTAGCATCTGCTTTTACACAAGGTCAAGATGATCCTAGAATGATAGATGTAGATGCAACTGGTATATCTGGAATAGAAGATGCAAGAAGAAGATATAAGGAAGAGTTAGAGAAAAGCAAATTTCAAAACGCATCAGGCGGTATAGCAGGTTATGCAACTGGTGGAGAGAAACTGACTAGCATAGGCATAAATAGAAATACAGGTGAACCTAGTGGCTTGGTCACCGGACCAGGGACCGGTAAGAGCGACTCAATTAGATTTGTAAGTAGCGAGGCTAAAGTGCCTACAGATATTTCAAATGGTGAGT
>FUFK010749211.1_pt1 | contig 16486 bp, 20 predicted proteins | sample 1021851 | NCBI WGS metagenome assembly FUFK01 (sample SAMEA51879418, study PRJEB19060) | metagenome | reverse complement strand
GCCCGCGAGCGCGCCCGCGCCATCGGCGACGCCTATGTGCGCTTCGCCACCGAGCATCCGGCGGCCTACCAGCTGATGTCGGAGATCTCCCAGGTCGACGAGAGCCGCTACCCGGAACTGGTGCGCGCCAGCCGCCGCGCCCGGGAGACCATGGTCGGCTATGTGCGCGACATGATCCGCGAGGGGATGATGGACGGCGACGCCGACCTGATCGGCTATATGTTCTGGTCCACCCTGCACGGCATCGTGGTGCTGGACATGGCCGGGCGGCTGGGCGGCGAGATCGATGCGGACACCCTGCGCAAGAAGACCATGCGCACCCTGCTGGCGGGCATGGCGGTGTCGCCGCCGCGCCGCGACGACGAATCCTGACCGAATCGCTCACCGGCGGACGCCAGCCGATGTCAGGAAGCGCTTGATTTTATAAAATGTACGTTGTAAATATTTCCCTTCCGAACCGGTCGCCGTGCCAGGGCACGATCCCCGGTTTATCCGAATTCGAAAGATTTACAAAGTAAACGTCACCCACTTAACAGGAATTGCCATGTCTCTGCCCCCGGAAATCGCCAAACGCCTGCGGCTGCCCGTGATCTGCTCGCCGCTGTTCATCATTTCCAACCCGGACCTGACCATCGCCCAGTGCAAGGCCGGGGTGGTGGGCTCGTTCCCGTCGCTGAACGCGCGGCCGCTGTCGCAGCTGGACGAATGGCTGGCACGCATCACCGAGGAATTGGCCGCCTGGGACCGGGACCACCCGGACCAGCCGTCCGCGCCGTTCGCGGTGAACCAGATCGTGCACAAGACCAACGACCGGCTGGAGAAGGACCTGGAGCTGTGCGAGAAGTACAAGGTGCCGATGGTGATCACCTCCCTGGGCGCCCGTGAAGAGCTCAACCAGGCGGTGCACGGCTGGGGCGGCACGGTGATGCACGACATCATCAACGACCGCTTCGCCCGCAAGGCCATCGAGAAGGGCGCCGACGGCCTGATCGCGGTGGCGTCCGGCGCCGGCGGCCATGCCGGCCAGCTGTCGCCGTTCGCGCTGATCCAGGAGATCCGCCAGTGGTTCGACGGCCCGCTGGCGCTGTCCGGCTCGATCGCCAGCGGCTCCTCGGTGCTGGCGGCCCAGGCCATGGGCGCGGATCTGGCTTATATCGGTTCGATGTTTATCGCCAGTGAGGAGGCCAACGCCGACCAGGCCTACAAGCAGATGATCGTCGACAGCAAGGCCACCGATATCGTCTACAGCAACCTGTTCACCGGCGTGCACGGCAACTACCTGGCGCCGTCCATCGCCAAGGCCGGGCTGGATCCGGCCAACCTGCCGGAAAGCGACCCGTCGGCGATGAATTTCGGCTCCGGCGGCAATTCCAAGGCCAAGGCCTGGAAAGACATCTGGGGCTGCGGCCAGGGCATCGGCGTGGTGGACGCGGTGCGCCCGGCGGCGAATATCGTCGACCAGCTCGCCGACGAGTACCACGCCGCCGCCAAGGCGCTGGACGCCAAGCGCTACTAAGGCTTGTAACGCGCTCCCAGGGAGCGCGCGCCAGCCGCTAAAGACGCCGGGCCAGGGCTTCCCTGGGCCGGCGTACTTTTTTCTGGCCCGCCTGACGGTCGTTGTCGGTGTCCCGGTAGCCCAGGCCCATCAGCGCCACGCTGCGCAGCCCCTGCTCGCGCAGGCCCAGCAACTGGTCCAGCCCGGACGGATCGAAGCCCTCCATGGGCGAGGCGTCGACCCGCTCCATGGCGGCCGCCGCCAGGGCCATGCCCAGCCCGATATAGGCCTGGCGGGCGGCCCACTGGAAGCCCTCTTCCTCGGAGGCGAAGCCGGCCACCTTGCCTTTCACGGTGTTCTCCAGCCCGGCCAGCGCGTCCCGGGGCAGGCCGCGCTCGCGGGCGATCAAATCCACCATTTCCTCGACCTGGGCCTCGGTGACCGGGCTCCAGGCGGCGAAAATGATCAGGTGCGAGCACTCGGTGATCTGCGGCTGGTTCATCGCCACCGGCGCGATGCGCTGGCGCAGTTCCAGCGGCTCGGCGACCAGCAGGGTGTAGGGCTGCAGACCGAAGGACGACGGCGCCAGCCGGGCCGCTTCCAGAATCCGGTCCACTTTCTCTTCAGGGACCTTTGCCCCGGTCATGCGTTTGGTGGCGTAGCGCCAGTTGAGGGCGTCTTCAAGCGTCATGGGGACTCCAGTGTCGAAACAGTGCCGGTTCGCGGGTAAGCCGTTATCCTCTCCGGTATCGAGGCACAGCGTCCACACCCGCAACACGGAGAAAGAACGTGCAATCCTACACCGGAAGCTGCCTGTGCGGCGGCATCGCCTTTGAAGTCCGCGGCCCCCTGGCGCCGATTCAGGTGTGCCATTGCCAGCAGTGCCGCAAAGCCCAGGGCGCCCCCTTCGCCACCAACACGCCGGTGGAGGAAGCGGCCTTTGAGCTGCTGAGCGGTCGCGAGCTGATCACCGAGTACGAGTCCTCGCCGGGCAAGTTCCGCGCCTTCTGCGGGCGCTGCGGCTCGCCGGTCTACAGCCGCAAGGCCGACCTGCCCGGCGTGCTGCGGATCCGCGCCGGGCTGTTCAACGAGCCCCTGGAGGCGCGCCCGGTGTTTCACGCCTACACCGGCTCCAAGGCCAACTGGTGGCCGATCCTGGACGATCTGCCGCGGTTCGCTGAAGCCTGGAAGCCGGAACCGACCCTCCGCTAATACACAAGCTGCCTGGAAGAGAAGAACAGTGATTTTGATTTACGGCATCAAGGAACGGCTCAATCCGATCAAGGGCAGGCTGTCGGACGTGATCCACGGCAGCATGCGTGACGTATTGGGCATGCCCGAGGACAAGCGCGCGCATCGCTTCATTCCCATGGAGGCGGTCGATTTTTATTACCCGGGCGGGCGCAGCGACGCCTATACGGTTATCGAGATCAATATGATGGCCGGGCGACGCCCGGAAACCCAGAAAACGCTGATCAAGACGCTGTTTGAGCGTATCGAAGAGGAATTGGGTATTCGGCCGGTGGATGTGGAGATCACGCTGCACGAACAGCCGCCCCATTGCTGGGGGTTTCGTGGCATGACCGGCGACGAGGCCGCCGATTTGAAGTACCAGGTGAAGGTTTAGATGCCCTATGGAGTCGATGGCGCCCTATTTGGAAAGCAGCGATTGGATCGACTGGCGTAACCCGGAAGTCCAGGCGGCCGCGGCGCGTTTAAAAGGGGACAGTGATGATCCGGTGGTGATCGCGGAAAAGTGCTTTTTGTTCGTGCGCGATGCGATTCGCCATAGCTGGGATTTCCGCCTCAACCCGGTGACCTGCAGGGCCTCGGACGTGCTGGCGCACGGTACCGGCTATTGTTACGCCAAGAGCCATTTGCTGGCGGCGTTGCTGCGTGCCAACGGCATTCCCGCGGGGTTGTGCTATCAGCGCCTGACCGTGACCGACCGGCCTCCGTTTTGCCTGCACGGCTTGAACGCGGTCTATCTGGCGCCGTTTGGCTGGTACCGCGTCGACGCCAGGGGCAACAAGCCCGGGATCGAGGCGGCGTTCCGTCCGCCGGAGGAGAAGCTGGCTTTTCCCTTGCTCGTTGACGGAGAGGCCGATCTGCCCGGCGTCCATGCCCGGCCGTTGCCGGAGGTAGTGAGCACGCTGACGCAGCACGAGACCTGGGACGCCGTGGCCGAGAGCCTGCCGGACCGGCCGACGGCAGGTTTGGACTGAAATCCCCCGGGCGTTTATCATTGCGCTCCTGCTTTTCCCGCGCGCCGGGCGGTTTTCCGCACGCTTGGCCGGTTCCACCGGTGCCCGTATCCGCATCACACAGAGGTAAGCCATGTTCACAGGCATCATCGAGGCCCAGGGCCATGTGGCGGCGCTGACGCCCAGTGGCGGCGACGTGACGCTGCGTATCCACAGCGACGAGCTGGATTTCGGCGACGTGAAGCTGGGTGACTCGATCGCCGTCAACGGCGTCTGCCTGACGGTCACCGCCCTGGCCGGCGGCGACAGCTTCAGCGCCGATGTGTCCGGCGAAACCCTGTCGCTGACCTCCCTGAAGCAGCTCAAGAGCGGCAGCCGGGTGAACCTGGAGAAGGCGATGACGCCCTCCACGCGCATGGGCGGGCACCTGGTGAGCGGCCATGTGGACGGCCTGGGCACGGTGAAGGCGATGACCCCGGACGCCCGCTCGGTGCGCATCGACATCGAGGCGCCGGCGGAGCTGGCCCGCTACATCGCCCAGAAGGGCTCGATCACCGTGGACGGCATCAGCCTGACGGTGAACAGCGTGGACGGCGCGCTGTTCTCGCTGAACATTATTCCCCACACCCAGGACGTCACCACCATCCAGGATTGGAAACCGGGGACGCCAGTGAACCTGGAAGTTGATATCATTGCGCGCTATCTGGAGCGGCTGCTGCTCGGCGAGCGCGCCGCCCGGCCCGGTTCGGAGGGCGTGTCCATGTCGTTCCTGGCCGAGCACGGTTTCCTGAAGTAGCTCGCGGCGGTCGCCCGAGGGCGCGCAAACACCGGCACGCGCGGCGTGCATTAAAAGGTAGGTTTCATGCAACTCAACAGCATTGAAGAACTGATCGAGGACATCCGTCAGGGCAAGATGGTGATCCTGATGGACGACGAGGACCGGGAAAACGAAGGCGACCTGGTGATGGCCGCCGAACACGTGACCCCCGAGGCGATCAACTTCATGGCCCGTTTCGGGCGCGGCCTGATCTGCATGCCGATGTCCAAGGAGCGCTGCGAGCAGCTGGATCTGCCGCTGATGGTGCGCGCCAACGGCAGCGGCTTCGGCACCAAGTTCACCGTCTCCATCGAGGCCCGCGAGGGCGTCACCACCGGCATTTCCGCCGCCGACCGGGCGCGCACCGTGCAGGCCGCCGCCGCCAAGCACGCCAAGGCGTCGGACATCGTCCAGCCGGGGCATATTTTCCCGCTGATGGCGGAGCCGGGCGGCGTGCTGCGCCGCGCCGGGCACACCGAGGCCTCCTGCGATCTGGCGGTGATGGCCGGCTGCGAGGCCGCCGGCGTGATCTGCGAGGTGATGAACGAGGACGGCTCCATGGCGCGCCGCCCGGACCTGGAACAGTTCGCCCAGGAGCACGGCATCAAGATCGGCACCATCGCCGACCTGATTCAGTACCGCGCGCTCAACGAACAGACCATCGAGCCGGTGTCCGAGCACCCGCTGGACACCTGGTACGGTGAATTCCGGCTGGTGGCGTTCCGCGACACCGTCGACGGCCACGTGCACATCGCCCTGGTCAAAGGCGAGGTGCACGAGGATAAGGAAGTGACGGTGCGGGTGCACCAGGTGGACCCGCTGCGCGATCTGATGAGCGCCAAGCTCAACGGCCGCACCGGCTGGAACATGCACCGGGTGCTGGAAGCGGTGGCCGACGCGGAAACCGGGGTGGTGATCATCCTCGGTCAGGACGAGGACTCCGAGCCCACCCTGGACCGCCTGCAGGCGTTTTTCGACGGCACCGCCAACAAGCCCAAGGGCGAGTCGCGCACCTATCGCAACATCGGCACCGGCTCACAGATTCTCAAGGCGCTGGGCGTGCGCAAGATGCGCCTGCTCAGCTCACCGATGAAATTCAACGCGCTTTCCGGTTTCGACCTGGAGATCGTCGAATACGTGGAAGCGGACGGCTAAGGAAAAACACATGCACGATATCAAAACCTTCGAAGGCACTCTGAACAACGTGGGCGGCCGTTACGCTCTGGTGGTGGCGCGTTTCAACAGCTTCGTGGTGGAAGCGCTGCTGGCCGGCGCGGTGGACACCCTGGTGCGCCACGGCGTGGCCCGCGATGACATCGAGATCATCCGCGTGCCCGGCGCCTGGGAACTGCCGGTGGCGGTGAAGAAGATTCTGGAAAAGCGCGACTACGACGCGGTGATCGCGCTGGGCGCGGTGATCCGGGGCGGCACCGCCCACTTCGAGTACGTGGCCGGTGAGGCCGCCAAGGGCATCGCCGCGGTACAGAACGACACTGGCGTGCCGGTGGCCTTCGGTGTGCTCACCGTGGAGTCCATCGAGCAGGCGATCGAGCGCAGCGGCACCAAGGCCGGCAACAAAGGCGCCGAGGCCGCGATGTCCGCTCTGGAAATGGTTTCTCTGTTCAAGGCGCTTTAATGACCCAGTCCGCCGTACCGTCTTCCCCCGCCGCGCGCCGCAAGGCGCGCCGCTACGCGTTGCAGGCGCTGTACCAGTGGCAGCTTGCCGGCACCACGCTGAGCGATATCGAGGCCCAGTTCCTGGCCGCCAACGATATGCAGAAGGTGGACCGCACCTATTTCCACGACCTGCTGCACGGCGTGCCCGCCGAAGTGAGCGGCCTGGACGAGGCGCTGCGCCCGTTCCTGGATCGCCGGGTGGAGGAGCTGTCCCAGGTGGAGAAGGCGCTGCTGCGCATCGGCGCCTTCGAGCTCAAGGAGCGTCTGGATGTGCCCTATCGGGTGGTGATCAACGAAAGCATCGAGCTGGCCAAGGTGTTTGGCGCCGACGACTCCTTCAAGTACGTTAACGGCGTGCTGGATAAACTGGCGCGGCGGCTGCGTTCCGCCGAGACCGCCCACCGCCCCGCCGCGTCCCGGCAGGCCCCGGACGACGATGGAGCGGACAAGGACTGACCGTGGCATAACAAAGGGAGCGTTTGATTATGGATGAATTCGCTCTGATAGAACGCTACTTCCGCCGCCCGGACCACCCGCCGGGCGATGGCGTGGTGCTGGGCCCCGGCGACGACGCGGCCCTGCTGCTCCCGCCCGCCGGCGACGAGCTGGTAATGACCCTGGACACCAGCCTCGGCGGCCACCACTTCCCCGACGACCTGCCCGCCGCCGATGTGGGCCATCGCTGCCTGGCGGTGAATCTGTCCGATCTCTACGCCATGGGCGCCCGCCCGCTTTGGTTCCTGCTGTCGGTGACGCTGCCGGAGGCCGACGAGGCCTGGCTGGCCTGTTTCGCCCAGGGCATGTTCGATCTGGCGGACCGGGCCGGCATTGCGCTGGTCGGCGGGGATGTTACCCGCGGCCCCTTGAGCGTGAGCATCCAGGCCACCGGCCGGGTGCCCCGGGGGCAGGCGGTGCGCCGCGACGGCGCCCGGCCGGGCCAGCGCCTGGCGATCGGCGGCGTGCCCGGGCAGGGCGGTCTGGGGTTGCGTCACTGGCAGGCCGGCGAGCGTGCCACGGTGAGCGCCCGCCACCTGGCCCGGCCCGTTTTCCCGCTGGATCTGGGCGCCGCCCTGGTGGGCCGGGCGGGGGCCGCCATCGACGTCTCCGACGGTCTGTTGCAGGACCTGGGGCATATCCTCAAGGCGAGCGGCGGGCTGGGTGCGGAGCTGGATCTGGCGACGCTGCCGGTGAACGAGGAGCTGGCGGCTCTGGAAGAGGCGGACCGTTACCCGTTGCAGCTCACCGGCGGCGACGACTACTGCTTGCTGTTCACCTGGCCGGACGCCCGGCCCCTGCCGCCGGGGACCAGCGACATCGGCATGATCACCGAAAAGGGGCCGATTCTGCTGCGTTACCCGGACGGCCACACCGAGCCCGCCCGGCCGGGGGGCTGGCGGCACTTTTAGTCGGCCCGGGCAGGCCGGCTCAGGCGCGGTGGGGCAGGGCGTCGTGCAGACGCTTCAGGCGCCGGCGCACGCTGGCTTCGATGCCGACGGCGTCCAGGCCGTGCTCGGCGAGCAGCGCGTCCCGCTTGCCGTGGTGGATAAAGTGATCCGGCAGGCCCAGGTTGAGCACCGGTACCACCACGCCTTCGTCCATCAGCAGTTCGTTGACCGCTGAACCGGCGCCGCCCATGCGCTGGTGGTCTTCCAGCGTCACCACCAGCTCATGGCGGGCGGCGGCGTCCAGCACCGCGCCCCGGTCCAGGGGCTTCACCCAGCGCATATCGATCACCGTGGCGTCGAGTTTCTCGGCGGCCTCCAGGGCCGCCGGCACCAGCGCGCCGAAGGCGAGCAGGGCGACGTCGCCCTTGCCCTGGCGCAGCGTGCGGCTTTCACCCACCGGCAGGGCGGTCATGGTGGGCTCGATCTTCGCGCCGGGGCCGGTGCCGCGCGGGTAGCGCACCGCCGCCGGGCCCTCGTGCAGCCAGGCGGTGTAGAGCAGCTGCCGGCACTCGTTCTCGTCCGACGGCGCCGCCACGATCATGTTCGGCACGGTGCGCAGGTAGGCGAGGTCGAAGACGCCGCCGTGGGTGGCGCCATCCTCGCCCACCAGGCCGGCCCGGTCGATGCCGAAGGTCACGTCCAGATCCTGCAGGGCCACGTCATGGATCAGCTGATCGTAGGCGCGCTGCAGGAAGGTGGAGTAGATCGCCACCACCGGTTTACGGCCTTCGCAGGCCATGCCGCCGGCCAGCGTCAGCGCGTGCTGCTCGCAGATCGCCACGTCGTGGTAGCGGTCCGGGAAGCGGCGCGCGAAATCCACCATGCCGGAGCCTTCGCACATGGCCGGGGTGATGCCGATCAGCCGTGGGTCCTGCTTGGCCAGGTCGCACAGCCACTGGCCGAACACTTCCTGGTACTTGGGGCTCTTCGGTTTGGCCGGTTTGGCCACTTCCACTTTCGCCTTGGGCTCGATCTTGTTGATCGCGTGGTAGCCCACCGGGTCCGCTTCCGCCGGGCCGAAGCCCTTGCCCTTGGTGGTGTAGACGTGCAACAGCTGCGGCCCTTCCAGGTCGCGCATGGTCTCCAGGGTGGCGGTCAGCTCGTCGATGTCGTGGCCGTCGATGGGGCCGATGTAGTTGAAGCCGATCGCCTCGAACAGCATGTCCGGGCTGACCATGTTCTTCATGCTTTCTTCGGTGCGGCGCACGAAGTCCCAGGCCGCCGGCATGGCGGAGAGCACTTTCTTGCCGCCTTCGCGCAGGGCGATGTAGGTCTTGGACGACCAGATGCGCGCGAAGTAGTTGGCCAGCCCGCCCACGTTATGGCCGATCGACATGGTGTTGTCGTTGAGAATCACCAGCAGATTGGCGCGGGTGTGGGCGGCGTGGCTCATGGCTTCGAAGGCCTGGCCGGCGGTCATGGCGCCGTCGCCGATCACCGCCACGGTGCGGCGCTTGTCGCCGGCCTGCTCGGCGCCCAGGGCCATGCCCAGCGCCGCGCTGATCGAGGTGGAGGAGTGACCCACCCCGAAGGTGTCGTATTCCGACTCGGTGCGTTTCGGGAAGCCGGACAGGCCGTGCTGTTGCCGCACGGTCAGCAGTTCTTCACGGCGGCCGGTGAGAATCTTGTGCGGGTAGCACTGGTGGCCCACGTCCCACACCAGCCGGTCGTAGGGGGTGTCGAACAGATAATGCAGGGCCACGGTCAGCTCCACCACGCCGAGGCCGGCGCCGAAGTGCCCGCCGGCGCGGCCCACGGCGTAGAGCAGGTAGGCGCGCAGTTCGTCCACCATCTGCTCAAGGTCCGTTTCGGGCAGCCGCCGCAGGTCCGCCGGCGCGCCAATGCGATCCAGCAACGGCGTGTGGGGGCGGGTCAGCGGAATGTCGGTAAACGTCTTTTGCATTGATTGGGAGCCTGAATCAGTCGGCGTCGGCTTGGCAAGGGAAGGGCATTATAACGGTCCTTGGGGTCCACCGTCAGTGATTGCGGCGGGCAATAAACGCTAGTGGGAACGCTGCACGATGTAGTCCGCCAATTGTTGCAGCGGCCCGGCGGCGTCGCCGTAGCCGGCGAGGGCGGCGCGGGCCTGCCGGCACAGGGCCTGGGCGCGCTCGCGGCTGGCCTGCAGGCCGAGCAGGGCCGGGAAGGTGCTTTTACCGTGCTTCTCGTCGGACTTGCTGGGTTTGCCGAGCTGTTCGGTGTCCATGGTCACGTCGAGGATGTCGTCCTGGATCTGGAACGCCAGGCCGATGGCGTCGCCGTAGGCGGTCAGGTTGCCCGCCAGCTCGGCGTCCGGGCGGCCGGCGGCCAGGTAGCCCAGGGTCAGGCTGGCGGTGATCAGGCGGCCGGTTTTCAGGTAATGCATGCGTTCCAGGGCGGCCACGTCCTGCAGCTGGCCGTGGGCGGCCATGTCCTGCATCTGCCCCGCGGCCATGCCGGCGCCGCCGGCGGCCTGGGTGAGCGCGCGCACCATGCCCACGCGGGCGCCGTCCGGGTAGTCGCCGGCGCGGCTGAGCAGCTCGAAGGCGAAGGTGTGCAGGGTGTCCCCGGCGAGGATCGCGGTGGCTTCGTCGAAGGCGCGGTGGCAGGTGGGCTGGCCCCGGCGCAGGTCGTCGTCGTCCATCGCCGGCAGGTCGTCGTGGACCAGGGAGTAGGCGTGGATCAGTTCCACCGCCACCGCCGGCACGTCGGCCTGTTCCAGGCTGCCGCCGGCGAGCCGGCAGGCGGCGTACACCAGCATCGGGCGGATCCGCTTGCCGCCGGCCAGGGCCGCGTAGCGCATCGCTTCGGCGAGGCGCGGGGCGTCGCTGGCCGCGGGGTCGGGCAGATGGTCGCGCAGCGCCTGGTCGAGCCGCGCGCGCACGGTGGCGTTGAGCGGGTCCAGGGCGTTGAGGTTACTGGTCATCGCGGCCTTCGAAAGGCACCGGCTCGGCCTGCGGGTCCTGCTCCAGCAGGATGCGCACTTTCTGCTCCGCCTGGCTCAGTGCCTGCTGGCACTCGCGGGTCAGCTTGACGCCCTGTTCGAACGCCTGCAGGGACTCTTCCAGGGTCANCTCGCCGGACTCCATTCGCTCCACAAGGGCTTCCAGGCTGTCCAGGGATTGTTCCAGTTGCGGGGTCTTTTTGGCCATGGCTTATCTCTCTCGGGGCGCGGCGCAACACTACTGGAGCGCCATGGGGCGGTCAATCCGGGCGTATCCGCCAGCTTACCCCCTGATCAGGGGTTTTGTGGTTTTAAAGGCCCCATGGTAAAACCATTGCATATAACTGGGGGTAAAATAACAAGATGGCCATTAATCAACGGATCATACCCATGACGTCGCGTCTGGCACCGGCGCTGTTTTTGAGTGCCGTTCTGGGGGGCTGCGGCGGCGGCGAGATGGAGGGGCTGAATCTGGAACCGGCCGTGACCGGGCTGACGCATCAACCGGACGCCCTGACGTTCGGCGCCTCCTGGGACGCGCAGCGGATCGCTCTGCAGGCGGCCTTCGACGACGGCTCGGTGCTCGACGTCACGGCGTCGGCGGTCTGGTCCAGTGATGACGAGGCCGTGGCCACCGTGTCGGCGGGCGAGGTGACCCCGGCGGGGGCCGGCGAAACCCTGGTCCGGGCCGTCTATGAAGGCCGTACGGTGACTGTTCCGGTGACCGCGGAGGCGTTGTTCACCGGCCTGGGGGTTTCGCCGGAGTCCCTGGTTTTCGGTGGAGCGGGCGGGCAGGCGGCCCTGCAGGTGTTCGCCGGTTACAGCGACGGATCGGAACAGGACGTGACCGGCGAAGCGACCTGGACCAGCGCCGACACCGCCGTGGTCACCGTGGACGGCTCAGGCACGGTCACCCCGGTGGGCCTGGGCGACACCGCCATTACCGCCGGTTACGATGGCAATGAAATCGATGTACCGGTGACCGTGGACGTGACCTTCTCCGGCGGTGAGGGCACCGAGGCGGAACCGTACGCGATCACCACCGCCGAGCAATTGAACGGGCTGCGGTTCTACACTGGCGAAGGGGGCGAGGGCACCTATTTTGAACTGATGGGCGACATCGACCTGAGCGACCCCGACTTTGTCGACGACGCGTCCGGCTGGGTGCCCATCGGGGCGGCTTCCGGTGATCCGTTCTCGGCCCATCTGGACGGCAACGGTTTCACCCTCGGCAACCTGTCCATCGACCGCCCCGAACAAACCGATCAGGGCCTGTTCGGGCGTTTAAGCGACGCCACGGTGACCAATCTCCACCTGGAAACGGTCAGCGTTTCCGGCCAGGGCAGCGTGGGGGCGCTGGCGGGCCGGATCCAGAACACCTTGGTTCAGGGCGTCACCGCGTCGGGCAGCGTGACCACCATCAACACCTTCATCAGCGGATCCAACGCGGGCGGTTTGATCGGTTACGCCACCAATAGCGAAATCATTGATTCCGGCGCCGATGTCGCTGTTACAGCGGTGGATCACAACAGCGGCGGCCTGGTCGGTTACGCGTTATACACCGATATTCGCGCCTCCTACGCGCGGGGTGATGTGGTGGGCAACGGTTCGGAGGCGATCAACGTCGGCGGTCTGGTCGGGCTCCTGAATACCGGTGGCACGGTGGAGAACAGTTATGCCACCGGGGCCGTCAGCGCCGTCGCAATCCGTAATGGCGGCCTGGTTGGCATAATGGCTTCGGGTGCCCCGGCTCCTGTTATCGAGAACAGCTACGCGACCGGCACCGTGAACGCACCGGACGCCGGGTCGTCGGGGGGGCTGGTCGGCGACCTGGATGCCGGCGCCGTGATCAATGCCTTCTACACCGACGATCAGTTTGGCGAAGGTCCGGCCAAAGGGACGCCGATCAGTGACGCCGCGCTGGCCGATGAATCGACCTTCACCGGCGTCGGTTGGGATTTCACCTCGCTCTGGATGATGAGCGTGGACGACGGTCGACCGGTTCTTCAGTGGGAGGGGCTGTAGCGACCGGGCGTATCGCTACCCGTTCGGGGCTTGCGGGTATTTTTTGGCCCCGAGCCCCGGTTCGTACCAGTCGCGCCGGTCGGCGTAGAAAATGTGGTCGTTGGGGTCCAGGTCGGGCTCGCCGTCCAGCCCGCCTGCGGGGACGATGACGCCGCTGCCGTCGCGTTTCTTATGGGGCACCATGCCGCCGCACTGCGTGCAGAACGCCCGGGCGAAGCTTTTTGCTTCGGGCAGGTCGAAACGGCGCACCTGATCCTCGCCTTTGAGCCATTCCAGCGCGTCGGCGGCGGCGATCAGATTGGCCGCGTGGGCGGTGCCGCTGAAGCGCTGGCAGCGCGAGCAATGGCAAAGGTGAAACTGGTGAAAGGGGCCGGTGATCCGGTAGCGGACCTGGCCGCACAAACAGCCGCCTTCGTAGGTCGTCATTGGCTTAACTCCTGATCCCGGAGGTATGTAAGTGCTCACAACGGAAAGGCCGTAATGAGCAGTCCCGGTTGATTCCAAAAGGGTCTAAACACGCCCTTCCGCCGCGCGGGGCGCCGTCCTATAGTGAAATGCCCGCCGGGTCGTCGCAAGCGGCTTCTTCCTCTGATCTCCTTAATCTATGGCGTTTCGCTTGCGGAGCCGGCGGGGCTCTTTCGCGGCCGTGTTCCGGGCTCGCCGTCCGCCCCTCCCCCCGACTTACCATGATTTTACGACCCGGCGCTGGCCGTTGTGAGCGGCCCTCTCCTATGCTGATTCATGCGGAAACGCCATTCCCGGCCCGCTGGATGCGGGCCGACCCACACTGCAAGGAGAGCAGCCATGAGCGACAGATCGCATTTCCCTCCCCAGCATCAAGACGAGCAGCCGGGCGACGAACACCGGATGACGCCGGAGCCACGGTACATCCGTGATGACTATCGCGGCTCCGATAAGCTTCTCGGAAAGGTGGCGTTGATCACCGGCGGCGACAGCGGTATCGGGCGNGCGGTGGCGCTGCACTTTGCCCGCGAAGGCGCGGATTGCGCGCTGGTCTANCTGGAAGAGGAAACCGACGCGCGGGAGACCGCTGACCTGGTCGAAGCGGAAGGCCGCCGTTGCGTGNTGATTCGNCGGCGANGTCGGCGATCCCACNTTCTGNCATGAGACNGTCGCCCGNACCCTCAATGACCTGGGCGATCTNAATATCGTCGTGAACAACGCGGCGGAACAGTACGATTGGAAGGAGATTANCGAACTGGAGAACGACCAGCTCGAGCGCACCTTCCGCACCAATGTGTTCAGCCANTTCTATCTCACCAAGGCGGCGCTGCCNCACCTGCACGAGGGCGACACGATTATCTCCACGTCCTCGATCAANGCGTTCAAGGGCAACCCCACGCTGCTCGACTACACCGCCACCAAAGGGGCGGTGCAGGCGNTGGTGCGTTCGTTCGCGACCGCGCTGATCAGCAAGGGNATCCGCGTTAACGCGGTGGCGCCCGGGCCGATCTGGACGCCGCTGATTCCGGCCAGTTTCGATGAAGAGAAGGTCGCCAGGTTCGGCGGGCAGGTGCCGATGAACCGGGCNGGGCAGCCGTGTGAGGTGGCGCCGGCTTATGTCTATCTGGCCAGCGCCGACAGCTCCTACGTCAGCGGCCAGACGCTGCACGTCAACGGCGGGGTGATCCTTAACACCTGAGCGGTCCATGGGTGCTAGAATCCGCGCCCATGAAACGGATCCTCGCCCCCATGGAGGGTCTGGCGGACTTCTGGGTGCGCCGGGCCCTCACCGATGTCGGCACCTACGACTGGTGTGTCAGCGAGTTCGTGCGCGTGAGCGGCGAGCTGTTGCCGCCCCGTGTCTTCTACCGCTGGTGCCCCGAGTTGCGCGACGGTGCCCGCACCCGTTCCGGCACCCCGGTGCATCTGCAGTTGCTGGGCTCGGACCCGGTGAGCATGGCGGACAACGCCGCCCAGGCGGTGGACCTGGGGGCGCCGGCCATCGACCTCAATTTCGGTTGCCCGGCGAAGATCGTTAATCGCCACGGCGGCGGCGCGATCCTGCTGGATGAACCGGAGCGGGTGCACGCGGTAACCCGGGCGGTGCGGGCGGCGGTGCCCGGCCACATACCGGTGTCGGTGAAGATGCGGCTCGGCAACGAGGATATGGACCTGGCGCTGGATAACGCCCTGGCGGTGCAGGCGGCCGGCGCCGCCTGGCTCACCGTGCACGGCCGCACCAAGCGGCAGGGTTACCGGCCACCGGCCTATTGGGACCGGATCGGCGCCATCCGTGAGCGAGTGACCCTGCCGGTGATCGCCAACGGTGAAATATGGACCCTCGAGGACGCCCGCCGCTGCCAGGCGGAGAGCGGTTGCCAGGATCTGATGCTGGGGCGCGGCGCGGTCGCCAACCCGCTACTGACCCGGGAGGTGGCCGGCGGCGAACCCGCGGGCTGGCCGGAAGTACTGGCGGTCCTGCGTGATTTCGGCGCCGATATTGTCGGCACCGGCAGTGAGGCGCAGCTGTGTGGCCGGGTCAAACAGTGGCTGAGCTACAGCCGCCGGCGCTGGGCTGAAGCGGGTCCGCTGATGGAGTCGGTGAAGCGCGAAACCCGTCTGGCGGATTTGCGTGCCATTCTGGATCGCGAGTCCGGGGGAAACAATACCGGCGAAGTTGTATCTTTTTAGGGGGAAACCTGCCGTCCTGAACGCTTCTCCCCGGCCTTTTTTGCCCTTTCTGGCGCCTGTCTCCGCCCCCGTCCGGCGCGCCCCATTGTCGCCGAAGCCCCCGTAATACGCGCCCTTCCGCCGTTCCTTCCAGCCTGTCGCCGCATGTTTTCATTTTTTTGGGGGGGCCTTTAACCTTTTTTCGATCACGACATCGGCATGGTCCGTGCTATCCCTTACAAGGCGATTATGTGAACGGGATTTTGCAGGAGAGCGGAACATGTACGAGGTACACGCTTTTTTCGCCGAGGGTGAGGCGACCAGTGCCCTGGAACCGGAATACGAGGCCGGGGAGCGCTACGTATTAATTGTTTTATGCCGTCGACCCCGGCATAGCGTCTATGACTTCAAACTCGTGCCGAAGGTCGCGGGCCGGTTCGGCTGGGAAGACGTGCAGGTCTCCCACGGAGGGGTGCTTCAGCCGGAATTTCTTAACGGTCGGCTGCGCGATCTTCAGGACAGTTTTATCGAAGCGCTGCATAACGGCGGCGCGGTGGTATCGCTGAATCACTGGCTGATGCGCGCTCTGTACGTACGCTGAATTCGCTTCGTGCCCTTCGACTAAAGTCATACTGTGGCTGAACACGCCTTTGTTTACTCTTGAGCCAGCTGGCCCGTGTCAACGCGGGTCCCGTGTTTGTCAGTGCGCAAAGGGGTAAACAAATGAGAGAAGAAAACGCCCGTGCCTACTGGGCCGCTAATCTCAAGCTCATCTTCACCTATCTCATCATCTGGTTCGTAGTGTCCTACGGCTGCGGCATCCTGTTCGTGGATGCACTCAATAACATTCAGTTCTTCGGTTTCAAACTGGGTTTCTGGTTCGCCCAGCAGGGCTCGATCTATGTGTTCCTGGTGTTGATCTGGATGTACGCCTTCACCATGAACAAGCTCGACCGAAAATTCGACGTCCACGAAGAGTGAGCGCCGCGAAAATAACAAAGAGGACCAAGAGATGGATGTTCAACTACTAACGTATCTTTTCGTCGGTGGCTCGTTCGCGCTCTATATCGGGATCGCGATCTGGTCGCGGGCGTCGTCCACCAAAGACTTCTACGTCGCCGGCGGCGGCGTATCACCGATCGCCAACGGGGCGGCCACCGCGGCGGACTGGATGTCCGCGGCATCGTTTATTTCCATGGCGGGTATCATCGCCTTCGCCGGCTATGACGCCTCGGTATACCTGATGGGCTGGACCGGCGGCTATGT
>FUFK010070087.1_pt1 | contig 16492 bp, 16 predicted proteins | sample 1021851 | NCBI WGS metagenome assembly FUFK01 (sample SAMEA51879418, study PRJEB19060) | metagenome | reverse complement strand
TAAATTTAGTAACCCCTAATGGGCATTACTTTACTATATTATAGTAATTTTTCTATTCCTTGTCAACAAACAAGTTATTGTATACACTCTTTAATTCTTCCCTGTTTTTACCATCAATTCTTCTATCTAATATACCTGTGACATTTGATGACCAGTTTTTATTCTCTGCATATCCAGTATCAGCTATTGATTTTATTATATCAGCTTTACTAGCTTCACCATTATTAAATGCAGCTATTGTATCTCTTACCCCTTGATATTTCTCTGAGTTAGCTACCATATTTAAAAAGTCTTTTATAGAATCTTCTTCAGTAGGGTATTTTTTTATCATAGCATTACTACCTTTAGCTTTTATATGAGGTTCATTCTTATCAAATACTTGTATGTTAAATAAATTATTACTTCCATCTTTTACAAATCTTGAAGTACCCCAACCAGTTTCTTCACTATTGATAGCAAGTATAATATCATTAGGTATTATATTATCTTTATTTACTTTGTATACTTTTTTTGCAGTACTTATTAACCAATCTTTTTTGTTTGGTTCTAATGGTGATACATTACTATAATCTTTTTCTACAACAACATCAGGTTTTTTAGCAGGTAATATTTTATTTTCAACAGCTTTGTCCATTTCATTAACACCTACACCTGTTGCTATTGTTGCAGCAGCAGCTATTGCAGCCAAATCTTTTTTGTTCATGTCTTCCTCACTTGGTTTCTTTTTTGGAATTACAACATCTCCACTTTCATATTTTACTCTACCACCTTTACTAAAAGGTTTTAACTCTCCACCACTAAAACTTGTTCCTGATTCTATATTCTTAGGTTTATCTTGAAATAATATTCTTCTTAAAGTATTTCTCCAATTAGGAAAAGGAGCTAATTTTTTAGATACAGTTTGACCCAACTTATCAAAATCTCCTGTTGCAGTTTGTTTTACAACATCTCCAAGAGCAGATATAATTGAAAAGAAAGGTGCAAACATAAACCATGGTTCTCTTGAACCTGGTCCTATAGTTCTAGTAGTTACTAATTCAGGAAGCCAACCAAACATACCAGAAAGTCTACCACCTTCTGCCCACCATCTTGAATTATTTGCATCATAATCAGTTACTACTTCACCATATTTTGCTATCTCTCTTAATGATTGAACACCACTATATAAAGGTAATACAGATAAAGTTTTAACTAAAGTTTTTGCATTACCATTTTCTATTCTTGCTAAAATTTTATTTGTTTGTGCAGATTTAGCCATAGCCCATGATAAAAATTGACCAAATATTCTTATCCATTGATTTTGACTTTGAGTAAATAATAATCTATTTGAAACTTGAGGTATTAAAGCATCTCTATTTGATGTTGTTATTCCTGCTTGTTCTAATAATTTTTTACTATTTGCTATTTTAATTGCATCATTAAAACTTTTACTTTCTCCAATTCTTAATGCTTTAGCAGAATTTATTCCATAACCTTTTTCTAAGAAAGTTATAACTTTTCTTGCTTTGTTACTATTTATTCCTGCTCCTTTATTTACAATATTATATAATTGTCTTGATAAATAATATGCATCAGCAGCACCAGTATTATATGCAAATCTTCTAGCATAACCAGTTAACCATTGTAAACCTAAAGCTTTAAAGAAAAAATTATTTAATCTTCTAGTTCCTTTCTCTCCCATAAAAGTTGCAGCTTGAGTTACATCTTGAGTGTCCATACCTGCAGACCTAGCTACTGCAGTATTTATATCACGATTAATATCATAACCTAAATTTTTAGCTAATCCTTTTTCACTTTTACCTCTTAAAGCTGTTTTTGCAAATCCTGCAAAGATAGAACGAAACTGTGAAGAATTTTGAAATGGTTGAATTAAATCACCTAATGATGAAATAGTTACTCTACCTAACATATTTAAGTTAGATAATGTTGCAAGTATGGCTGCTGTAGCTGCACCTTTACCATATAATCTTGTACCATATCTATCAAAGTATGCATCAATAGTATCTATAACAAGATTAGATTCTTTAATAGCTTCTTTTTTTGCTGCTTCACTTGTTAATCCTGATTTAGTATATTTATCTTTTATTTGTTGAAAGAAAGGTCTTAATAATTCTCCATTAGTTCCAAACTGTCTAGCAAATGCTATTGACTTAGATGATTTATTTACTAGATTAGTTAATATAGGAAATGCATCATTAACTAAATATCCACCTTTTTCTAATACTTCTTCTACTAATTTATAAGGACCAACTAAACTTCTTTCATGCATTATATGGTCTGTTACTGGAGTATAAACAAATTTATTTCTTTCTTGTTTTTTTAATTTATCTTTAACACTTCCTGTCTCTCTTCCAATAAAAGTTTTTCTATTTTTACCAAATATTGTTTCCATTATTTGTCTATTGAAAACACTTTCACCAGCAATTTTATGACCTGCTAAATAAGTTTCTGCTGCTTCTTTTGGATTTTTAACATTTAAACTTTTATAAATACCTTCTAGTGTTTTTTTAAATGCTTCAGGGTCTTTATTAATTTTATCCCAATTTAGTAATCTAGGAAAATAATTTTCTATTTCTTTTTTAGCAAAAAATCCTGCATCAGAATGCATAGTTTTTACTTCATCTAAATAAGATTTTATATCTCTTGATAAATTAATTATTCTTTGTGGTATATCTTTTGTAATTTCTTTACCTCTATTTATAGAAACAGCTAATGCTATTTCATCATCAGTAAATCCTTTAAGCATATCTGCTGCTTTTCTTTGATAAAATCTTTCCATCTGTTCAGCAATAGCAATAGCAGATTTTTCTTGTACAGATGAATCAACATCTCTTAATAACATTCTACTTATTTTTTCAGTAGCACCACCATATGAATTTAATTTTGTTGCACTTGTTGCTGATGTTAATGCTCTAACTTTTTGTAAAGTTAATTGAGTCATCTCTCTATCTATCAAACCTAGTATTTTACCTTTTTCTGCTTTAGTACCAAACTTAGCACTTCTTTGAATCATCTTTTGCATTTGTCCTGCCATTGCACCAGCAGCAGCCCAATACATTAAATCAGTTTCTTCATCACCAAATAATGTTCCAAATGTAGCACCAGCACCTGCACCTATTAAAGGTTTTACTGTAGCAGATAACAAACTTGTAACTGCTTTATCTGTTAAAGTTTGAGAAGCTTTTAATTGTTCTAATATTTTTGTATCTCTAGTAGCTATTAACTCAGCCCACTTTTCTAATTTAGTTGTTTGTTTTTTTATTAATTCATTTTTAACTTTATTAGTTTCTGCTCTAGCTTTAATAATTTCTTTTCTAATACCTACAACTTTTTGATTTATATCTTTTATTTTATTTCTAGATACACTAAGAATACTATCTTTTTTTCCTACTTTAAATTCAAATTTTTTAGTTTGTCCTTTTATTAATTCTTTTAATTCTTTTCTTGCATCTATTAAACTGTTTCTTTTATTTAATAAAGATTTTTCTAATGCTAAAAATTTACCTTCTTCTTTTGCAATAGGTGCTACAAAATTTGCGTTCCATTTTACTACTTGTTTATCTGCTTCTTGAACAGCTTTTGAGTTTGTAGCAGTTCTAATTGTTTTTAATTCTTGAACAGTTAAATTATTTCTTTTTGCTATTTTATTATCTAACCAATCTGATATTAATTTAACTTGTTTTTCTGTAGCTTTAGGTGCTAATTTTTTAATTAGTTTAGCTCCTACAGGCATAACAGCACCAATAGCACCACCGATAGCACCAGTAGTTCCTACTTTGCCATAATCTATTTTACCAGTTTTTGCTAATTGGTCTATAGCACTATCACCTGCAAGTAATGCAGCATTTAGTGCAGCAGATGAAACAGGATTAGTTAAAGCTGGTGCGCCAAAATAATAACCTCCAATATAATATGGGTCAGTAATATAAGTTAAAGCTTCACCTACTGTTACTAAACCACTATCTTGTGCTTCTTTATTATTAACAAATTTCCAATGTTCTTTATTAATAGCATCTTTTCTTTTCTTTTCATTTAATAAAATGAAATCTTCAAATGTTTTATCTTCATCTAATATATCTTGAAACTTAGCTTTACCTATTCTAAATATATTACCAACTACATTAGTAGTTTTATCCCATCCATATTCTAACTTTTCTAAATTAGATATTTTTATTTCTTCAGAATTAGAAAAATCTAAATTATTATTATTAGAACTAGGAACTGTTTGATTATTATTATTTGATTGAATTGTTGAGATGTTATTCTCTTCTAGAGGAGTTGCTTTAGAAAAGTCTAATGCCATTTGACCTCCTATGATGATTCGTTACCAGATATTTCTATATCAGTAGGTTGTTTTGATTTCCACTTATCATATGCTGCTTTTTGTTCAGTATTTAATCCATCAACCTGACCTGTAGATTCTATGGTTTCCCATGTTAGAATACTTTTACCATCATCTGATTTAATACCAACATCAGCTACAATATTAGAAGTGGTTGTAGTTGTTGTTGTTTTATCTGTTTTAGGTGGAGTATCACTTCCTTCAGGTGGAGTTTCAACTTTATTTTTATTTTGTGATGCTTTTACTAATTCATCATAACTATTTATTATACTATTAATAGCATCTGTATTTTCACCTCTATATATTTCTGAATAAACATTATTTGCTATTTGTTGATAAGTTTTATTTTTCTTCTCTGTGCTATATCTTCTTATTGATTCATCAATAATATATTTATTCATTATTTCATTTATTGCTTTAAAAGAATTTTTATCTAAATTTTTATCTAAACCAACAACAGATAATGGAACTATTGTAGTTAATCTTATTTTACCACCACCAAGACCAGGAGGATTTTCTTTAATATTACCACTTCTAGCTTCTACTAATGATTCTACTTGTGAATAAATATTTTCTTCATTCCAAGTTTTACCAATATCTCCATGTAAAGGTGTAACAGTAAAATAATGTTTAACCATAGTGTCATTACTATCTTTAACACCATTAAAGAAATATTTCATTGAATCAGCAAATGTAAATGCTGATGAATTTAAACCAGAAATTTTTTGGTCTTTAGCATTATATTTAAAAGTTAATTCATCACTTCCACCAAGATTAGCTGCAGTATTTAAAAATCTAATACCTTGTTCATCTTTTAATGGATTGTAACTTATTTTATCTCTTTGATTTGCCCACTCTGTTTGATACTTATCAGAGTTTTTCATTTTTGAAAACTTAGACATTAAATCAGAAGTACTAGTACCACTACCTACTTCAACATCTAGACCTACTGCAGATTGGTCTACTTTTTGTTCTGTTAAATCTACAGTCTCAGCAGCAGTAATTTTACTTTGAATGTCTTCTAATAATTTTTTATCATCAACACCTTTTTTTCTAAGAATTTTATTGATTAAGAAACTATCACCTTTAGCTTCTTTGATAGCTGCAACAGTTGCATCATTAATAGCTGTTTGTTCTATAGCAGCATTTTTATTTATTTCATCAATATTACCTGATAAAGTGTAATTAAATGTTTTACCTTTAAAATTATCAATAGCATCTTCTTTTTGAGTATTACTAAAATCTTTCCAATTAGGCATAGTTAAAGGAAGAACTGTTAATGCATATGTTCTGTCATCAATATCTTTATTTTTAAATTTAACATTAGCAGACTCTATGGCATCAAATTTTTCTTTTTCTTTATAATACTCTTCTAATTCTTTTTCATACTTAGCATTTTTTTGCTTAATGAGCATATCTCTATTAGCAGCTAGATTAGCATTTCTAATTTCAAAATCTTCTTTAGTTAGCTCTCTATCTCTTTCAATAGCACCTTCTGCAAAACTAGCAAAATCTTTTAAACTAATACCCATTATTTATTCTCCTGTTTCTCTGTAGCTTCTTCTACTTTACTTGGTAAATCTTCTTTTATTTTAGATAACAAACTTGGTGCTACATCTTCTTTTGCACCTTCTTCAACAACAGTATCTGCAATCTCATTATCATCATCATCTAATGTAATTGGTTTAACATTATCTTCTGGTATCTCTGTATCAGGGTCATCATCTTCCCCATCATATAATACATAATCTTTTATATTAGCATAGTCAGCAATGGCAATCAATAAATAAATTGTAGGTTCAATCATCATTAACATTAAGTCAGGATTGTATTTACCTTCACTATAACCTTTATATAAAACAACTTGTGCTATTTCATCTAAAGGTACACCATCATTAATAATATTTATTAACTTTCTAAGTGTATCAATCTCTGTTAACTCAAAGTATAAAGCTTCTAATGCTTTTTCATCATTAGTATATTCAGGTGGATTTTCCCATGAATGTTTACTATCAGGAGAAACAGTTAAGCTTTCACCTGGAATAGGAGCATTAAAAGGATTAACACCTACTTTATCAAATTGATTTTCATTTACTTTTTCTGCCATTATATTACCTATATCTTTTTACTTTTGATGCAATACCTTTAGGTTGTTTACTAAATTGTTTACCTGCTGCTTTAGCTTTTCTTTTAGCTGCAGTTGTTCTTGCATACTCTGAAGAAGATAAAGCTTTAATTGCTGCACTTGGTAAATATCTTTCACCTGTTACAGATGATTTTTTACCAGACTTTGTTCTCCACTTTTGTTTACTCCAGTTTTTTAAACTTTGTTGTGATTTTGCTAATGCCATATTATGCCTTATGTTTCTTCTGTATTTCAAACTTAGCTGTTAAACTAGCACCTTTATGTGGTACAAACTTACCAGTATGTTTCATTAATTTATAATTATTCTTTCCTTTTTTCATCCAATGAAAACCTTGTGGTGCTTTTATATTTTTATCTGCCATTATTTTTTACCTCTTTGTTTTTTTGATATTGCTATGGCTGCCTGTTGTTTTCTACTCTTACTATATTTTTTCTTTTTCTTTTTTGCTCCTGCATATATTTCAGGTATAAAAGCTTTTCTCATTCCCAAACCCATTACTTATATCCTCCTCCAGCTTTTTTATAAGCTTTGGCTAATGCCTGGGCTTTTCTTGCCGACCATTGTCCAGCTTTAGTTCCATGAGAAGCTTGTGCTTTTATTCTTTGAAATATTTTTTTTCTCATGTTTGGTTTTGTATAATTTCCTGCTTTATTTACTGTACTCATATATCCTTTCTTATGTACTTCCTTGTTCTGCTGAACCAATATAGTTCATATGTCTATGATAATTTTTTAATTTATTCCATGCTTCATTTCCAAATACTCCACTAAAATATTTAGTACCCATTGCTCCAGTTAAATCTGTGCTTGAAGTTAATGCACCACCTTGAGTACTAGCAAATTCTGCTCCTGGTGTCATTAATGCTTCATAACTTTGTTGTGGTAAATCTGAAGGAGATAATAAATTTTTTAAATAGTCAGTTCCTTTTTTAGTAATATATTTTGTAGTTTTGTTTTTAACTTTTTCTACTAATGCATTTTTATTTTTACTTTGTTTTATAACTGTATTATCTAATGTAGCATTACCATTAAAATTATAATTACCTAATGTTCTATCTTTAGCAGTACCTAAAGTATAATCTCCTGATTTAGCAAAATCAAAATCATATATAATACCATCTGCTGTTCCACCTGTTTCAAAGAATCCTTTATTCTTAGACATTGAATCCCACATATCATATTTATTAGCAAATGTTCCATCACTAATTGTAGCAAGATTGTCCATATGTTTTAATGCATTACTACTTAAATTTTGTCCAATAGTATCATCAAAAGTTTTATTTAATGTTTCAGTAATTAATTTATCTGCTTCACTACTTCCTGCTTTAGTAAAGTAACCTTCAGCACTTCCTAATACTTGATTTGATATTTGAGAAGAATCAATTGTACCTGATTTAAGAAGTGATGCAGCTTGTTCACTTGTCATTTGAGTTATATTACCAGTAGTACCTGGAGGTCCACCATAACCCATAACATCTACTGTTCCAGATTGACCTGTTCTAAATTTAGGAGAATATTTTTTAACTGTATTTCTTACATTGTTAAATAAATTTCTAGCACCTTCAGAAATTTTACCCCATAAACCATTACCTTTACCACCACTCATTTTACTAAATCCTTCAGTAATACTTCTTGTTATTGTTTTCATTCCTGTTTTAATAGCACCAGTTGCAACATTGTAACCTGTTCTAATAGCATTACCAACATTACCTATACTTCTAAGAAATAAATTTTCAGAACCCATTAAACCTGTTTTAAAAGGTACACCACCTGGACCTATCATACTTCTTCCTATAATTCCACCAGTTGCACCTCCTCCTAATGCTCCTAATGCATATGGCATAGCAATTGATAAAGCAATAGAACCTAATGGTCCAAGTTTTTTATTTAATTTAGCAACACCTTTCATAACAGACTTACCTACTTTAGCTATACCTCTAGCTATACCTTTAGTAATTTTACTAATAGGTTTCTTAATTACTCTTTTTGCTTTTTTAAATACTTTTCTTACACTTCCCATTATTTATCTCCTATTTATTTTTCCATATATCTAATGCAAATTCTCCAAGAGTTTTTAATATTCCTGCTTTACTTGAATCAGAAGCAGCTTCATTTCCTAAAGAAGCTACAACTAAATTAGCTTGTCTATCTGCATCATTGTTTGCTGAATCATATTCCCACTTAGCAGCATCTCTCATTTCTTGCCATAAGAATGACAAACCTTGATTACTTAAATTAAATGAGTTCATTGCATTAGCTTGNTTAACNGCATTNANNCCTGCNGTNTTTGCNGTATTTAAATNTCTTCTCCATTNNACATTTGATTGNTCNANTANNTTNGAATTTTGTNNATTNAANTNNTNTNTATTAAANTCTAATTGTGCATTAAATTGTTCNATNTGNNTNTTTAATNNANNNTGTAATCTATCAGCTTCTAATNNATTNTTTTGATTTANTGCNGCTATTCTACNTGNTTCAGTAGTATTAAANTGATTCATTGCATCATTNCTTGCAGCATTTTGTTGATTNATTGTAGATGCTAAACTATTTACAAATTGNNTANNTTGATTTGTACTTGATGCATTAAANTGTGCAGCAGCATTATCTGCAGCTTGATTAGATAACATAGCTTGTTGTCTATTCTGTGTATTAATAACTTCTAATTGTTGTGCATTAGTTAAGTTTGCCATATCCATTTGTAAAAATGATTGTGCATTTATTACAGCTTTTTGTTGAGCATTTGTTAAATTAGCCATATCCATTGTAGCTAACTGTACAGCATTTTGCATAGTAGCTTGTTGGTCATTACTTAAATTNNNTAANTCAAATGTTNTAAATAAATTAGAATTAGATATTGCAGNTTGTTGTNNATTGTTTAAATTTAATACATCNAAACCTGCAGTAGTTTGTGCATTTGCTAAAGCTGTTTGTTGNNNAGCATTTAAATTAGCTAANGCCATTTGNTGTTNTAANTGTGCATTAGTTAANCCAGCTTGTTGTACATTTGCTAAGTTTGCTAATCTNACTTGTTGTTGTTGATTNGCACCAGCTATAATAGCTTGTTGTTCATTCATTGCATTAAGCTTAGTTAACTCTTGAGCAAACTGCCCAGTCATCATCTTAGCTTTCATGTCATTCTCAGCATTAACTAACTGAGTTTGGAAATTTTGTTGTGCTGATAATACAGAAGCTTGTTGTTCGTTACTTAAATTCTGTGCTGCTCTTTGTTGTAATGCAGTAGCATTTGATTGTGCAATAGGTAATGCTGAATTAATTATTGCATTTACTAAAGCATCTCTACCTATTGTAGATTTACTTAAACCTCTTTGAGCTAAATTCTTTTCTACATTTTCTACAGCTCCTCTTGCCCATGTAGGAATCTGTCCAGTATCTATTCCATTTAACAATGAAGTCATTTGACTAGATACTAATGCATCTGTAGGTAATGAAGCAACCTGTGCTTGTACTGCTGTAGGTTGTTGCATTATAGTTGCAGTAATTTGAGCAGGATTATTTGCAACTGCTGCTTGAATATTTCCAGGTAGTGTTGCAGTTTGTCCAGCAACTGTAGCTTCAGTTCCACTTAATACTTGAGCTAAAGCTCCTGCAGATAGTTGTCCTGAAGCTGCTTGTACTACTGCTGAAGTAGATGGTCCTGCTGTAGCACCTGTAGCTGAACCTGATAAAGTTCCTGTAACTGTACCAACTTGTGATTGTGTACCTACTGTACCAGCTTGTGCAGTTCCTGTTTGAGCAGTACCACTAGCAGGTGACATAGTTGCAGTAGTTATACCTGTAGGTGATGCTACTTGTGCTGAAGTTATAGCTGTCGGTGCTGAAATTTGTTGACCTGTTATTGTAGTTGTACCAACATTAGCTGGTGCTGCCATTGTAGAACCAGATAATAATTCATTACTTTGTACTGTTTGTTGTGTATAACTTTGTTTAGCAGCATCTGCAAGTTCAGGAGATTTAATTTGTTCTGTTACAAATTTATCTAAAAACTGATTTCTTTTACCTAATCCAGTTTTTTGTTGTGGTTGAGAACCAGTAGGAATGTTTTCAAACTTTCTAGCTTCACCACCAATATTTTTTCTAACTCTTTTTATTTTTGTTAACATATTTTACCTTACTTAATAAAAAAATTATACGCACTTCCTACTACTGTAGCTAATGCTAATAATATCCATATAGCACCTTTACCTTTGTTAATATCAGCTCTTAGACATTTAGTTTCAGCTTTGAGTTCTTTTACTTCTCTAACTAAAAAATCTATCTTGACTTCTGTTGCTGATTTTTTTGGCATTATCTTCCTTGTCCTTTATAAATTTTTACACCAGTTTGTCTTCGTTTATGTTTATTCATACTACTTGTATTGGGTTTTCTTCCTTGTGAACTACCTTTTTGTATTCGTTCATGTTGAACAAAATCTTTAAACTTCTTAGCCATTATCCTGCTGTGGCTGGAATATTATTACTTCCAACTATTGGATTTTCTGCAAATGCTGCATAAATATAAGTATTACCATTACCACCAGTTCTTCCATCATTACTTCTTACTTTAAAACCATTAGCACAAAAATCTACTGCATTGTGTGTTGCAGTATCTTCAGCATTAGAATTACTTGGAAATAAAGCTAATTGATTTTGATTATAACCTGGTCTTTTATTATCATTTATAAGCCAAGTTTCTGCTGTACTATTTACAGTACATTTTCTCATAAGCCAAGCAGGTTTAAATCCTGTATAAACAAATTGACCAGAATTATTACCATTACCAAGATATCTACCAAATTTAGAAAAACCTTTTTTTTCTGCAAAACAAAAAGCAATATAAGTTCCATAATTTGTATTTGGTCTTGAAGCACTTCCTAAATGAAATACAGTAGATGTTGGAGCTGTACTGTTCCATACAGTACTAGCAGTATAATAAGGAACTGTTCCATTAAGTACACCATACTTATCATTATCTCCAAAACCATCATGCCAAACTGTCCAATCTTCAGTTTGATTTCTACCTTTTATTAAAATCATTTTTGGTGCAGAACCTAATCCATGACCTACAGTAGCATTTGAAGCATTACCAGTATAAGCTACAATACTACATCCTGATGTTGTATTTACAGAAACAGTAGAATTTATACTACCAACATTATTTGCTGAACCTGAACCACCTGCTTTCCAACTCCATGATGCCATTGTAATACCATTTGCATTAACATTATCTTGGTCTCCTAAACTAAAACCATCACTATCAAAAGAAGTAAGAGTATTAGAAGTAGTTGCTTCTTGAGAAGTAGAGTTAGGATAAACTCTTTTTGTTGCTCCTCTTACAACATCATATATATTATGATTATTACTATTACCTCTACTCTTTGTCCAAACCATATCAGGTTGAAATCCTACTCCAGTTATACTTCTAGTAGAAGCATTACCAGTATAAAGAACAGTATTAAAAAATAAATTTGGTTTATCTATTTGTGCCATTAACTATACTCCTCTGCATTTAATGATTTAGTACACAATGCTCTGTAACCAGCAGGTACATCATATTCAAAAATTCCAATTCCATCATCAGGATTTTGTGCTGATGATACAGCAGTTGTACCAAAATATCCATTACCAAAATTAGCACTACAAGCAGGGTCATTACCACTTGAATCTCCAAATGCAAAATGAAACTGACCTAATCCTCCAGTTGGTATAGTTGCTGCTCCTGTTCCTGTTGAACCAGATGTAGGGTCTCCACTATTTTGCCATGTACCATTTTTAGAAAAATATACTTTCATATTATCTAAATCCATAGCAACTCCACATATGTCATTATCTGAAAATGAATTACCAAAACTAGAGTTACCAGGATAAAAATTTCCATCATGAAAAAGACAAGCATCTTTATTACCAGTATTACCAAGATATGTGTATTTGTCACCATCTGTTATTCCAATCATTGTTGAATTTACAATTCTTGTTAATTTAAATTCTGCATAATATTTACCTGTTGATGCTGCTAAAGTTGAACAAGTATATGGATAAGGTGAACCACCTTGCGTACTAACATATCTAGTATTAGCATTTTCAAAACCACCATAAGTAGTTGCTGGTGAAGTATCTCCATAATGAAGTGGATTAAATGTAGCAAAAACATTAGTAGGTGTATCTAATGTTTGTGTTAATGTTCCAGAAGCAACACTAAGATTATTACTACCAGCACTATCAGTTCCCATAGCACCAGAGTTTTCAAATTTTAAAAAGAAACCATTTGTACCATATGTAACTGATGGTGAAGTTTTAGCTTTCCATATTCCTGTAGTAGAATCTGTTTGACCAAAATCTGATGCAGCATATTGTGTACCATCAATAAAATGAAAATGTGCCATAACACCAGCAAAAGTATTTGATGAACTACCTGTTAATGCACCGACTCTATGTTCAACAGTATTATTTATACCAAAATCATAATCTTGTGATGGATAAGTTTCTGTATCAAAAGCTGTTATTTGTTCACCATTTACATAAAGTTTCATTCTATTACTTGCTGTACCTTGTGTAGTATCTACAGCCCAAACAATATGATACCAAGCACTTAAATCTCTAAATAATCTTGTAGTATTTAAAGCACCACTATTTGCACTATTTACTGATACTTGTATTCCACTTGCTGTGATTCCTATTGTATCTGTATTTGAACCATTTACAGCACCAAAAAAATAACCACTACCAAGATTATCAGTATCATGTCCTTTTAACCAAGTAGATAAAGTAAATTTTCTTCTGTTTCCTGCTGATGATGGTGTTCTATTTAAATATGTATTAGCCATTAGTTAAATTGACCTCCATTATTAATTCCTACTGTTACTGTTATACTAAAAGCTCTATCAGCAGTTTGTCCTTCAGCATCAGTAGCTCTAATTGTAAATGAATAAGTTGTTTCGTTAGTTGCTCCACTTTCAGTTCCACTAATTACACCAGAATTATTAATAGTAACACCTCCTGGAAAAGTTCCAGATACTTTAGAAAAAGCTGTTGCACCAGTTGCAGCTACTGTATATGAAATTGAACTACCAGCAGCATTAGAACCTAATGAACCAGCAGAAGTTGTCCAAGCAGGAGCATCTGATACTGTTAATAATGCACTTGAACTTCTTACAGCATTACCATCTGGATTTTCTATTCTTAAAAAATATGTTCCATCTGTTGCTATTGTAAAAGCAGCACTAATACTTGTTGCACTATTAAATGTAACTGTATCAGCTTGTACTATTGCACCATTTGTTGCAACAGCTTCTACATTAGCACCATTAACATAATTAGTTCCAGTAATAGTAACTGATGTTTGTGTATTTTCTATTACTGTAGGTGAGATAGATGATATAGTAGGTTTAGTTTCTCCGATTGTAACACTACCACCTAAAGCTACTGCTGAACCATTTATTGTAATTGATTCATTTAAAATTTTTGCATTAGTAATTGCATCATCTGCAATTTTTGCTGTAGTAACATTACTATCTACTATTTTAACAGTTGAAACTGAATTGTCAACAGGAGTTGATAATAAACCTGTACCCATGTGATAAATAAAATCACAAGTATTTGCATCTGCTAAAGCTGCAGAAAATGTAATTGTAGAACCACTAACAGTAAAGTTACCATATTGAATAACTCCATCAATAGATACTACCATTGTATCAGCCGAAGATGGAGTAAATGCTACACCACCTTTAGTTAAATTGTAAGGACCAGCACCTGTTGAAGTAGCTGGTGTTATAGCATCTAGCTTTTCTACATTACTAAATCTATCTAAATTTTGTCCTATGTAAGCCATCTAATTATGATACCTCTTCCCAATTATTATTTTCTTCATTCCATTGATAAACTTCTTCATCAATTTGATTTGGCATTTCTATAGGTGGTTGCCATTGCCAACTTGTATTATCAAATGTCCATGATTCATATGGTTTTGTACTTGTAAAAGTATTATTATCAACATCATAAGTATCATTTTTATCAGCTAATTTTTTTGTATCAGATATAGATGAAGCAACCCATAAATCATAATCTGGTAAAGAATTAATAAATTCATCAGTAGCTACAATTACAGTATCTACTTTTTTAGTTAAACTATTTATTCTAGCAAATCTTTTATTCATAATTATTGATTAAATATTATACTTCCAGAACTTGTAAATGCATAATATTTATATCCTCCTGTATTTGTAAAAACTGGACTTCCTGTAGTTGTTGCAGTTGTATATGAATCTGGTGTTTTAATCATAACTATTCCAGAACCACCTGCACCACTAGCAGAACTTGATTGTCCTCCACCAGTATGAGAAGAATTACCGCCACCACCGCCTGTGTTTGCTCCTGCATCTCCACCATTTGAAGAATTATTTTGATTAGTTCCTGCAGTACCATTATTTAAAGCAGAGCCACCTCCAGAACCTCCAGAGCCTCCGCCATCTTGTTTGAAGACACCACCGCCTCCGCCTCCGCCGAGACCGCCATCACCGCCATCATATTGATTACCATAACCTGCACCTCCACCGCCACCTGCCCAATAGTAACTATCTGAACCATTGTAAACATTTGTCAGTTGAATACCTACACCACCATTTCCACCATCTCCATTTCCAGATGGAAGAGTTTGACCATTAGCACCAGCTCCAGCACCTCCAGCTCCAGGATTTCCTGTATTGTCTCCACCAGTATTTGAGTAACCTGTAAATGAACTATATAAAGTGTTGCTTGTTGAAGTAGTTGCTGAACCAGAATCACCAAAAGTACCACTAGGTCCACCACCTCTACCACCACCTGCAGTTTCGCCAAATGCTGTTGTGTTGTTTCCATCATTACCATCGTTTGAACCGCTTTGGTCTCCACCACCTTGACCGATTGTAATAGTGTATTGTGTACCATATTGAATAGTGCCTCTATAACCTGTGAAAGAAAGAACACCTCCTGCTCCTCCGCCACCTCTCATATCTCCTGCACCACCTCCGCCACCACCAATCATTACTAATGATGTAAGACCTGGAAAATATTTAATATTTCCAGTTCCTTCTCCGATATTTTGCCAATCGTTTTGGTTTGTAGTTGCATCAGTTAAAACATAAGATTCACCAGATGTGTTATTTATCCAAAGATGTCCAACTGGAGTTTTATTAGATGTAGTTGTTGGGTCAGAAGATGAAACAGTTGTATCTGTTAAAGAAGATAAAGAAGATGTTAATCCTGTTAAATTTGCTCCACTAATAGCTGGAAGAGTACCAGTAATATTAGCAGCAGGAATATTTGTTAAATTAGCTGCACTAGCTGCTGGTAAAGTAGCAGGAAATCTAGCATCTGCTAAAGTTCCACTTGTAATTTTACTTGTATCAAGATTAGGAATTTCTGCTGCATCTAAATCTATTGCTGTGTTTCTAATTTTTATTATTGCCATATTATTTTACCTTGCTGTACATGGTACATTATTTGTACCTACTAAAGTTTGACCAAGTGCTAGATATATATAATCTCCACCATTGGTATTAATATCTCCATCATCACCTCTAATTTTTACTCCATTACTTAGAAAGTCCATTCCAAATGCAGATGCTTTATTATTAGCATTAGTATTATTAGCAGTTGGATGTTGTGTTTCATTAGGGTTACAATGATTTGGAGTATTAGCAGCACTAAGTATAGCACCACTATTTGTACCATCTTTTATAGTCCAATTTGATGTACTTTCGTATCTTTTAACTAAAAAAAATGTTGGTTTAAATCCAAGATATATAAAATTTCCATCACTACTACCATTACCATCATAACGACCTGCTTTACAATAACCAGTTTTATTTGCGAAACAGTAAGCTATGTAATCATTCCCATTTGCACTATTTCCCTCTCCAACAGAAAACACAGTTGTAGTTGGGTCTGTACCCTCAAATTGATAAGTTGCACTACCTGTTCTTACATTAGCACCATTTAATCTTAAAAAGTAATTAGCAGCAATATCTTTAT
>FUFK010070471.1_pt1 | contig 16495 bp, 11 predicted proteins | sample 1021851 | NCBI WGS metagenome assembly FUFK01 (sample SAMEA51879418, study PRJEB19060) | metagenome | reverse complement strand
TCCACGCCCTTTGCCTTCAGCTCATCGGCCTTCTCGACATAGCCGGGCAGGTGACGCGCCGAGCAGGTCGGGGTGAACGCGCCGGGTACGGAGAAGAGCGCGACCTTGCGGCCAGCGAAAAACTCGTCGGAGCTGACCTGCTCCGGGCCATTGTCGGTCGCCTTCACGAAGGTGGTGCTGGGAATGCGGTCGCCGATCTGGATCGTCATCTGGGTTTCCTCTCGCTGCGCTGAACTGCGGCTGGTCGTGGAAGTGGCATGGCCGCAGCAATTTTCAAGCGTGGCGAAGCGCCAGCGGTGCGACTATGTTGCCGACCGATGGAAGAGAGCCGTTTTCTGACCGGGCAGATCCTGCTCGCCCTGCCTGGAATCGGCGATCCCCGGTTCGAGCGCGCAGTGATCGCAATCTGTGCGCATGACGATCAGGGCGCGCTGGGGGTCGGTATCGGGCAGGAGCTCGAGGCGCTGAGCCTGCACGATTTGCTCCGTCAGTTCGAGATCGACCCGGGTGTCGCGCCGGATGCGCCGGTGCATTATGGCGGTCCGGTCGAGCCGCGCCGCGGGTTTGTGGTGCATTCGACCGATTGGGGCGGGCAGGACACGATCGATGTCGCCGGACGCTGGGCGTTGTCGGGCACTATCGACGTGCTGCGCGCGATCGCCGATGGGACCGGCCCGTCGCGCTGGATCGTCGCTCTGGGCTATGCCGGCTGGAGCGAGGGGCAACTCGACGCGGAGATGACGCGCCATGGCTGGTTCAACGTGCCCGGGGATGCGGCGTTGCTCTACGACGGCGACGCCGAACGCCGGTGGGAGCGCTGCTTCGCCCGCGCCGGCATCGACCCGCGGCTGTTGACGCCGGGGGCTGGCACCGCCTGAGCGGCGTTACGGGTTCAACATGACCATCGTTTCGGTGCCGCTGCCCGCGCGGCTTTTGGGGCGCGGGCAGCGGCATGACTGGCTAGTTACTTCTTCGCCTTCTGCTCCGCCCGGATCGTTTCGGGGGAGGGGATGACCGGCGAAAGCGCTGCGATCACCTGCTCGGCATCCGCAAACATCGGGTCGGACAGGCCGGGATCGCCCTTGTTGCCGGTCATGAACGCGGCCAGCACAAGCCGGTCGCCGACGATCGGGAGCATCGTGAACCCCTGATGCCCGCGCGATTTGGCGAGCAATGCCGCATGCAGCGCATAGGCCGGGAACAGCGCATCGAAATCGGCGCCGTAATAGAACATCCGCTCCATCTTCAGCTTCGACTTGCTGTCGTCCTTGATCTCAAGCACCAGCTTCGACTTGTCGGTCCGCCAAACCTGCTTGGACAGGCCGCGATAGGCGGCGGCGGAGTCGACCGACGGGATCAGGCGGAACAGCGTGGCATTGTCGCTGTCCTTGGCCAGCGCCTCGGCACGGCGGGTTTCCAGGCGTTCCTTCCACAATGCCTCGGGCGTGCGCGACAGGCCGCCGATAAGCTCGTCGGGGGTCGCACCGGTGCGCAGCCGCCGGGTTACCTCGACCACGCTGCCGAACGATGCGGCGACCCATTGCGAGCGGGCCGCGAACAGCCGCCGTGCCGCCGCTAGTTCGCCGCGCTGAGTCTGGCGGATGATGCCGTGCAGGTCGAACAGCTCGACGATCTCGCTTGCATCCTTTTCGGTATCGCCCGCTGCGCGGCGCTTCTCCGCGTTCTCGCGAGCCTCGGCAATACGGGTGTCCGACAGCTCCGTATTGCCCGCCAGCGCCAGCGCAATGGCGGCGCGGGCGATGGTCGAACTGCTGCGCGATTCCGGGACGGTGCGCTTGTTGAAATCGACCTGCGCCTCGCGCACCGCGGCGGCTTCGGCGAAGCGGCCCCATTCCTCGAGCCGGTCGGCCTGCGCCCCGGTGCCGAAGCCCAGACGGCTACGCCACGCGCGGAATTCCGCCTCGCGCGGCGACTCGGACGGGTCGTTGAGCAGATATTCGGGGACGCTCAGCAACGGGGTGAGGAGGAATTGCGCATCGCTCAGGTTGCGCAGCGCCGTCTCGCGCGCCTCCACCGGCTTGCCGGCGCGATATTGGGCGGCGGCGGCAATCAGGTCGAACGCGCGGCCCTGCGAGCGGACATAATAGGGATTGGCCATGAACCCGGCGGCCTCAGCCTGCGACCGGGCGAGTTCGGCATCAGCGACCGCACCGTCATAATCCTTTGCCTCGATCCGGTGGATCGCGCGGCCGAGGATCAGGTTGACCCGGCGATAATCGTTGGTCTCGCGCTTTTCGCCATCGATCAGCGTCGAGCAGATCGCGACGCCTTCGGCGCCGAACTTGCGCTTGTCGGGGTCGGCGTTTTCGGGCGGCGGGGCGAACAGCGCGAGCAGGGTGATCGCGCCGATTAGCCGGGCGGCGGTCTCGCCAGCGCTCATGTTATTCGGATTGCCGTCGCACTGAACGTGCAGCGACGGGCCCTTTTCCGCTTTGGCAGCCTGAGCCAGCGCGGGTGCGGAGCCCATGCACGCAACCATCAGCGCCAGCGCCGCAGCGCCGGTGTTCGACCGAATCTTCATTGATAAGCCCCCAAAAACCCTTCCGGGACGAGAGGTGCCAGCGGTCGATTTGGCTGTCAACGCGCCGCGTCCAAGGGTACTCGAAAGGCCATATAAAGATATCTTTATGTTTCATTTGCGTATCGCGGCGGGATCGGCTAGGGGCGCGAGCACAGTCGTGGGCATGCCGCGGCGAGACCCTTTACCAGCCGGAGAAAGATCGTGGCCACCGTGCTCGACAAGACCGATTACGTCATCAAGGACCTCAGCCTCGCCGCGTTCGGCCGCAAGGAAATCGAGATCGCCGAAACCGAAATGCCGGGCCTGATGGCGCTGCGCGAAGAGTTCGGTGCGAGCAAGCCGCTCAAGGGCGCACGCATCACTGGTTCGCTGCATATGACGATCCAGACCGCGGTGCTGATCGAAACGCTGAAGGAACTCGGCGCCGAACTGCGCTGGGCGACCTGCAACATCTATTCGACCCAGGACCATGCCGCCGCCGCGATCGCCGCAGCCGGCATCCCCGTCTTCGCCGTCAAGGGCGAGACGCTGGAAGAATATTGGGATTACGTCATCCGGATCTTCGACTGGGGTCAGGACCAGACCTGCAACATGATCCTCGACGATGGTGGCGACGCCACCATGTTCGCGCTGTGGGGCGCGCGCGTCGAGGCGGGTGAAGAGCTGTTCACTCCGTCGAACGAGGAAGAGGAAATCTTCGTCGCGACGCTCAAGCGCTTCCTGGCCGAGCGTCCGGGCTACCTCACCAAGACCGTCGCCGCGATCAAGGGCGTGTCGGAAGAGACCACCACCGGCGTGCATCGCCTGTACGAGCTGTCGAAGAAGGGCAAACTTCCCTTCCCGGCGATCAACGTCAACGACAGCGTCACCAAGTCGAAGTTCGACAACCTCTATGGCTGCAAGGAGTCGCTGGTCGACGCGATCCGTCGCGCCACCGACGTGATGCTGGCCGGCAAGGTCGCCTGCGTCGCCGGCTTCGGCGATGTCGGCAAGGGTTCGGCGGCGTCGCTGCGCAATGGCGGCGCGCGCGTGCTGGTCACCGAAATCGATCCGATCTGCGCACTGCAGGCGGCGATGGAAGGCTATGAAGTCGTGACGATGGAAGAGGCCGCTCCGCGCGCCGACATCTTCGTCACCGCGACCGGCAACGAAGGCGTGCTAACCGTCGATCACATGCGCGCCATGAAGAACATGGCGATCGTGTCCAACATCGGCCACTTCGACAGCGAGATCGAGATCGCGGGCCTCAACAACATGAAGTGGACCGAGATCAAGCCGCAGGTCGACGAGGTCGAGTTCCCGGACGGCAAGAAGATCATCGTGCTGTCGAAGGGCCGCCTGGTGAACCTCGGCAACGCGACCGGCCACCCGTCGTTCGTCATGTCGACCTCGTTCACCAACCAGGTGCTGGCACAGATCGAGCTGTGGACCGGATCGGAAAAGTACAAGAACGAGGTTTATGTCCTGCCCAAGCACCTCGACGAGAAGGTCGCGGCGCTTCACCTCGAAAAGCTGGGCGTGAAGCTGACCAAGCTCAACCAGCGTCAGGCCGACTATATCGGCGTGCCGGTCGAAGGGCCGTTCAAGCCGGATCACTATCGCTACTAAGGGGCGATCAGGCTGAAGAAATTGGGGGCGCTTCCGGCACCGGAAGCGCCCCCTTTTTGCTGTCAGGCCTCGGCGAGCGGGCCGAGCACGGCGCGCAACGGATCGAGCCACTGCGCATAGGGTTTCCAGATATCCACGCCGTCGCGGTTGAGCGGGCGGCGCACCTGTTCGCTGCTCGGCGTGCGCACCACGCGTTCGAGTGTGTGGAACTGCAGCACCGCCGGATCCCAGTCGAGGCCGAGATAGGTCAGGGCCGGGCGCAACTGGCTCTCGGCATCCTCGATCAGCCGGTCATAGGCAATGTGATGCACCAGCCCCGGCGCGATGCCGTCGAGATGCGCCATCAGCCGCACATAATCGACATAGCATTGGCCGATGTCCTTCAGCGCGAAGGACGAGGCGTGGGCGGTCGAGAAGGATTGGGTGAAGTTGGAGAAGCAGCAGTCCATCGCCGGGCGGCGGATGTCGATGAACTTTGCCTGCGGCAGGATGCGCTTGATGAAGAGGATGTTGCTCCAGTTGTGCGGCAGCTTGTCGACGAAGAAGGGGCGGTCGGTCTTGCGGTGGAGCGACGCGCGGCGGAGATAATCCTGGCCCATCGCTGCGGCGACCTGCGCAGGAAGGCTGGCAATGACCTGCGGCACCGTCGCCTTGCCGCGGCGGGTCGCCAGTTCCATCGCGCTGCGCAGGATCGCCGGGATATAGGGCAGTTCGCCAACCGGTTCGATCTGCGGATGGCTGCCCAGCATCTGTTCGAGCAAGGTTGAGCCTGAGCGCGGGAGCGAGACGATGAAGATCGGTGTGGCGTCGCCCACGGCGTCGCGCTCAAGCTCCGCTACGAAATCGGCATCGACATGGCGCTCGACCTCCGTGACCTCCGCCGTCAACTCGCGTGCGTCGTAACCGATGCTCTCGGCGCGCTGGCGGTTGCCCTCGGCATAATGGCCAAAGGCCTCTTCATAGGCTTCGCGATCGTGGAGCGCGCGGCCCAGTGCAAAGTGGAGCGGGGCGGTGTTGCGGACGTCGATCGCGATCTTCAGCGCCGCGCGCATCGCCGCGATGTCGGCGTCGGTCAGCACCTTTTGCTTGATGCTGGCGAGGCCCCACCAGGCTTCGCCGATCTCGTCATCGGCGGCGATGGCGTGGCGATAGGCGTCGATGGCGTCGGGCACTCGACCCGCCGCACGCAACGCGTGGCCATAGGCGATCCAATAGGGCGGGCGGCCCGGATGTTCGGCGGCCAGCCGGGCGTGGATCTCCATCGCTTCGTCGTTGCGACCGAGCTTGTCGAGCGCGAGCGCACGCATTCCCGAAAGGGTGGGATCGCCGGTTTCCCGCGCGAGTTGCTCGAACAGCGCGGCGGCTTCGTCGATCCGCTCCTGCTGGTTGAGGATCGAGGCGAGGTGGCGGCGGACATCGAACCCGCTCGCGCCGCGCGCGATCGCCTGACGCAAAAACTGTTCGGCCTGGACCAGCGCGCCAAGCTGCATTGCGATGGTGCCGAGCAGCGCCAATGCACGGGGATCGCCGGGATGGGTGCGCAAATGTCCCATGACATGCTGCGCCGCCATCTCGAGCTTGCCATCGGCGGCAAGCCGCTCGGCTTCGGCGAGGATAGGGGTGGCGTGGATGGTCACCAGCGGGTCCTTTAGCTGTAGCCGAGCAGGCTGCGCAGCCCCGGGGCGTGAAAATCGACCAGCGCGCGATGGCGCTCGCCCAGCGTGTCGGGAAGATCAAGGCCGATGCCCGTCAGATTTTCGCGCGCCGTTCCGCTCTGCTTGCGGTCGGCACCGATGCGCACCCGTTCGCGCCAGTCGTCGGGGCGGTCGATGCCGCAGGCGTCGAGGAGCGCAGCGAAGAACCTGTCGGCGGCGGTCCCGTCGAGATCGGCCAGCGCTGCGGCAATCTCCTCGTACTTCACGGCAAACACCCGCGCGCCGAGCCAGGCGGCCGCGTTGAGTTCGTAATAATCGTGCAGCGACGGTGCCTTTCCGGGGATGCCGAAGATCATCATCGTCAGCAACTCGTCCGGGCCGAGCGCGCCATGCTTGAGGTGATCGACATTGCCCGAAAACTGTTCCGACAGAAAGAAACGCGCGCGGGCGAGCACCCAGTCATAGGGGTCGCGATAGAGCAGGATACGACGGGTCGGCGCGGTTTCGATGACGGATGCGTCGGCGAAGAACAGATGGCCCCAGCTGAGCATCGGGCGGGCGGGATCGAAGGCGTGGCGATGCTGTTGCAGGTTGGGCCACTGAATGAAATCGGCGTGGTATTGCTGGGCGGCATGCACGAACATGCGCAGGATGTTGCGCAGCAGGTGGCTGCCACTCTTGGGCACGCTGTTCAGGAACACCCCCTGACGCAGCGGCGCCTGTTCGAACCGGGCATTTTCGGCGTCGAGGGTATCGGGCTGAACCCGCACATTCGGCATAAGGTCGGTCGCTCCCGTCGCTGGAGAAGAGCCGGGGCTCACAAATGAACTGGGCGGCATGTTGCCATGCCGCCCAGCAAACCGAAAGTCCGGTCGGATCAGAACTTCGCGCGGACGTTAATGAAGGCGCGCCGTCCGACAAAGCTGTACTGCGACGCGGCGACCACCGGGCCGAGCATCGAAATCTGCCCGCCGTTGAGCACCGAAACGCGCGGCGGACGGGTGTCGAACAGGTTGCTGACGCCGAGCGTGAGCTCGAAGTCCTTGTTGACCGCCTTGGTGATCGAGAAGTTATGGTAGAAGGTCGCCGGCGTGGTCAGCACGGGGCAGTAGACGCCGCGCGTTTCGGGCAGGCCGGTGACGTTGGTGTCGATGCACGGATCGCCGCCATTGTCGTCCAGGAAGTCCTGGACGTCCGACGTGCCGCCGATGACGTTCAGGCCGTAGAACAGCGTCCAGTCGTTCGGCATCGACCAGTTGACGCGGAAGTCGCCGACCCACTGCGGTGAGCCCGCCTCGCCATTGTCCGACGTCGGGACCGAGGTCGGCAGCAGCTGGAACGTGTCGCGGGTCTGCCAGGTCATGTCCGCGAGGAACGAGACCGTGCCCCACGAGCCGAGGTCCTGACGGACCTGGACCTGAAGATCGATGCCGCGGTTCTGCTGCTGCGCGATGTTCACGAACTGGTCGGACACGGTGTTGATGTTGTTCGGTGCCGCAGCCTGACCACGCGTGAACAGGTCGCACAGCGGTTCGGTCGCGAAGTTCAGCGAGTCGTAGCAACCGAAGATGATGTTGGCTGCACCGAGCTGGCTGATTTCACCCTTCACCTTGATGTCGAAATAATCGACCGCGATCTGCAGGCGGGTGTCGCCGAGGAAGCTGAACTTCGGCGTCAGGATACCGCCAACCACGAACGCCCGCGACGTTTCGGACTGAAGCTCACCGATACCGCCCCGCGAGATCGCCGTCGCGCTGACGCCCGTTGCCGGGTGGTTACCCGGGATGCCGTCGGCGGCGCAGTTGTCAGCGACGCGCTGGCTGATGCGACCGGCGGCACGCTCCGACTGCCACTGGCGGCAAATGTCGATCGAGCGCTGTGACGGGAAGCTGGTCTCGTCCGCGAGGAACTGTTCGAACAGCGCAGGCGCGCGGAACGACGTGCCATAGCTGCCGCGGAAGCGCAGCCAGTCGTTGAGCGCCCAGTTGGCACCCAGCTTGTAGGTCCAGTTGCCGTTATCGCTATCCTCGTTGACCCCGCCGGGGATCGCCGTCGTGCGCTCCGCCTTGACGTTGGTGACGCGACCAGCGGCCGAGAAAGTCAGTTCCTTGAAGAACGGCTTGTCGGCGAAGATGGGGACGTTGATTTCGCCAAAGGCTTCGGTCGTGACCGAATGACCCGCGGTGATGCCCGACGTCGATGCGCCCCATGCGTTGCCAGCCTGGGTGATGTCGCCCGGAACGTCGTTGATCTCGTCCTTGCGCGCGGTAACGCCGAACGCGACGCCGACCGCACCAGCGGGCAGGGCGAACAGCTCGCCCGAAACCGATGCTTCACCCGTGATCTGGGTATAGTCGGTGCGCCCTTCTTCCCATGCCGTCAGGAAATTGGCCTGCGCCGCCGTCAGCTGACCCGCGAGGAAGAAGGGATCGGCCCAGGGAAGATCGATGCACTGGCGACCGGAAACCGGGGTGACGGTGCCGACGCACGAGCTCGTTTGATAGACGCCCGTGTTGTAGACATCCTGCAGGATCTGCTGAGAGCGGTACTTGCCGACGCTCTTGCTGTATTGGCCATAGACCTCGAACTTCCACGACCCGCCAAGATCGCCGCGCGCGCCGAATACGCCGCGATAATAATCGACCGACTGACTATTGTCGCTCAGGTTGGTGATGCCGGTCGGTGAGATTACGTTAATGCCCGACCAGCCCGCGGCCCAAATTGTCGGCGGCGCTACAAAACCCAAAGTCTCGCTAGTGTAACCAAAATTCCAGAACTGGCGCCAGCCATTCTGGTAGGTTTCACGGCGGTTGAACAAGAATTCGCCGAACAGTTCGATCGAGTCCGTGACCTCGAACGCGCCGTTCGCATAGACCGTGTACAGGTCGGTCTTCGGGATGATCGTCTGTTCTTCGACGAAGGGGTGGTAGGCGTTCTGGACCGCAAGCGATCGCACATCATAGCCCGTCGGGAACCATCCCGCAGGCGCACCGAAATCGCCAGGATAGGACGGCGCGCCAAACGCCGGGATGCCGAGTGTTTCGCCGGGATACTGATACTGCATCAATATCGTGGGGTTGCCGAGCGCGCCGGGCGAGGTGTTGATGCCGGTGTCGGGGCCTCCGGGTCCATCGAGTTGGAGGTTGTCGATCAGGTTGTAGGTCCACACGTGACCCCAGCGCAGATCTTCGCACTTGTAGTTGCCAGTCCGCGGATCGATCAGATCGGCGCGACCGCCGCCCGGGCGGAAGGTGTAGGCTTCTGGGCAGGCGAGATAGTCGCGGTCGCCGCGTGCCAGTTCGTTCACATGGGTATAGTCGCCGGCGATCATGATGTGACCGCGCTCAAACGTCTTACCCCAGACCGCGCTGATTCGATACGATTCGCCACCGCTGTCGAACGGCACCGAGGCATTGGCGCTGAGTTCGATCCCGTCGGTATCGGTTTTGGTGATGATGTTCACGACGCCCGCGACGGCGTCCGAACCATAGATTGACGACGCGCCGGTTTTCAGGATCTGGATGTTGCTGACGATCGACTGCGGCAGCACGTTGAGGTCGAACGACGAGACGCCACCGCGCGTACCTGCCGGACCGGCGCGGCGGCCGTTGAGCAGCACCAGCGTGCGGTTGGCGCCGAGGCCGCGAAGGTCGATCGTCTGCGCGCCAGGGCCGCCATTGGTGACGAAGTTCGACGAAATCGCCGAGGTGATCTGGGTCGAACCCGCCGCGACCGGCGAGCTTTGCAGCATCGAGGCGACGTCGGATTTGCCTTCGCGGATCGAGATTTCCGGATCGATGATCGAAATCGGGTCGGGGCTGTTGAACGGCGTTACGGCGCGGATACGCGAACCGGTAACGACGACTTCACCCTCGGCCGGCGCCTGCGCGGTGGTGGGTGCTTCGGGCTCTTCCGCAGGCGTTTCTTGAGCCAAAGCAGGCGTCAGGCCGATGACTGCGAGACCGACGACTGCGACGGAGCGGAGCGCGGTCGCGCCCAAAAAGCGAGATTTCGCCATATTTTGTGTCCCCTATTACACAAGAATGGCAATGTTGTTGCTGCATTGCAGAAGGATGACAACCCGGTTTCACCCATAACGGCGAATTTCGGTGCACCCGCTCGGCACCTGTTGCAGCGCTGCAACAGCGCTGAGCGATGCGCGTGGCCGTTGCCGGGCGCAATGCGACTTCGTAAGAGCAACGGTCATGAAGGGTGCGGCGCGTTGATCGAGATTTCCCAAACTGCAGCGACCCTGGCCGGTGCGGCGCTTGCGCTGTTGATCGCGGCGGGCGGAGCGATGCTGTTCGTGGGCCTTCGCGCGCGGTCGCGGGCCGGGCGGCTGAGCGAGGCGAATGCGCGGCTGCTCGCGCTGGCGGCGGGGTCGCCGGCGCTGGCGATGATCGTGCGCGCTGATGGGCGGATCGAATTGTCGATCGCGCTGGCCAATCTGTTCGGGTTCGACACAGTGCCGGTGCAGTTCTCCGACCTGATCGACAATGATGCCGTGCTCGCGCCAGAGGATGCGCAGGTTCTCGAGCAGGAGGTTGGCGCGGCGCAGCGGGCGGGCAAGCCGTTTCGCATGGTCCTGCCAGTGCGCGGGGCGACCCGAACATTGCTGGCCACCGGCATGCGCGCGCCCGACGCGGTGCGTGCGCCGGGTGGGGCGGTGCTGTGGTTTCTGGATGCGACCGAGTCGAGCGAGGAAGTGGCGCGGTTCGCGGCGGAGGCGGATCGCTATCGCGTGGCGTTCGATGCGCTGACCGGCCTGATCCAGTCCGCGCCGATGCCGATGTGGTATCGCGACCCAGAGCTGCGCATCGCCATGGTCAACAATGCCTATGTCGAGGCGGTCGAGGGCAAGGATGCCGAGCAGGTCGTCGCCTCGGGCGTTGAACTGGTCGATGCCTCCGCACCGGGCGGGCCGCTGGCGAGCGCCGCCCATGCGCGTGAGGTGGGCGCACCTCAGATGGTGAAGCTGCCCGCTACGATCGGGGGCAAGCGCCGCACGCTGCACATCCATGACGTGCCGCTGCCGACCGGCGGGGTCGCGGGCTTTGCCGTCGATGTCGAGGAGCTGGAACAGGCGCGCAGCGGGATCAAGCGCGCGGCCGAGGCGCAGCGCGCGATGTTCGACCGGCTGTCGGCGGGCGTGGCGCAGTTCGGGCCCGATCGAGCGCTGGTATTCTGCAACCAGCCGTTCCGCCGCATCTTCGAACTGAAGAACGAGTGGCTCGCCGATCGGCCGGAGTTTGACCGCATCCTTGAGCGGATGCGTGAGGCCAACCGGCTGCCGGTCGTGCGCGACTTTCCGGGGTGGAAGAATGAGCGGCGCGAATGGTTCCTGGCGGCGGAGAGCGCGCGCGAGGAAAACTGGACGCTGCCTGGCGGCACGCATCTGCGCGTTGTCGCCCAGCCGCTGCCCGAGGGCGGGCTGTTGACGATTTTCGAGGATTTGACCGAGCAGGTTCAGCTGGCGAGTGCGCGCGATACCCTGTTGCGGGTGCGCACGGCGACGTTCGACAATCTGTTCGAGGGGCTGGGCGTGTTCGCGGCAGACGGGCGGCTGCAGCTGTGGAACAACCGGTTCAAGAGCGCCTGGGGGTTTGAGGACGCGTTCATCACCGGGCATCCGCGGGTCGATGCGCTGGCGAAGGAAGCGGCGGGCAAGCTCGCCAAGCCCGGCCGCGCGTCGCTGATCGGTGATCTGGTGCGGGCGGCGACGGTCGAGCGGCAGCAGCGCGGCGGGTCGATCGAGTTTGCCGATGGCCGGCATTTCGAGGTGGCGGCGGTGCCGTTACCCGATGGCAATGCGCTGTTCACGATGCTCGACATCTCGGACCGCCGCCGGATCGAGAATGCGCTGCGTGAGCGCAACGACGCGCTCGAGGCGGCGGACCGGATCAAGACCGCGTTTGTTGCGAGCATGAGCTACGAGCTGCGCACCCCACTGACGTCGATCAAGGGCTTCGCCGAGATGCTGTATAATGGCTATGCGGGCGAATTGCCGCAGACCGCCGTCGATTATTCGGGCGCGATCCTGGAGTCGGTCGGGCGGCTGGGCGATCTGGTCGACGACGTGCTCGACCTGACCCGCGATGGCGGGACGCTGGCGCGGGAGGCGGTCGATCTGGAACTGGTCGCGGGCGCGGCGGTCGAGAATGTTCAGCCGTCGATCAAGACCAAGAAGATCGAACTGGCGGTCGAGATTCAGGGCAGCGCGGGCAGTGTTCAGGGCGATGCGCGGCGCGTGCGCCAGATCGTCGAACATCTGTTGCGCCATGCGGTGAGCGGAACGGGTGAGGGTGGGCGCGTGCTGCTGCACATCGACGGATCGGACAAGAAGGCGCGCATCGTCGTGTCGGACGATGGTGCGGGCATGGCGCCTGAGGTCGCGGCCAAGGCGTTCGACCGGTTCGCGCAGGCGGGGATCAGCCGCAATGGCGAGCGGGCGTTGCAGCTTGGGCTGCCGCTCGCCAGGCAGTTTGTCGAGGCGCATCGCGGGACGATCGAGCTGGTGTCCGAGCCGGGGCAGGGGACGATGGTGATCGTGGAGCTGCCGCGCGCATGATCGCGCTGGCGGATGCAGCGGCGACCGAGGCGTTCGGGCGTGCGCTCGCGGCGAGGGTGCGGCCGGGCGATGTCGTGGCGCTGTCGGGGCAGCTGGGCGCGGGGAAGACCAGCATTGCGCGCGGGCTGCTCGCCGCCTTGGGGCTGGAGGGTGAGGCGCCGTCGCCGAGCTTTGCGATCGTGCAGCCTTATGCGCCGCCCGAAACCGCCTTTCCGGTGCTGCATGTTGATCTGTACCGCATCGACGATCCGGATGAGGCCGACGAGCTCGGGCTGGACGACGCGCGCGGCGATTCGCTGTTGCTGGTCGAGTGGCCGGAGCGGCTGCCCGACAGTTTCTGGGCGGACGCCTTGTGGCTGACACTGACGATCGAAGCCGATGGGTCGCGTGGCTTGACAGCGCGGGTACCGGCGGCATGGAAGGACCGATGGCCCCTATGAGCGACGGCGTAATCTCGCCCCCCGACATGAACCCGCCCGCACGGGCACCGCATTTCCTGGCCGAGATCGGTTGGGGGGATGGGGAGATTTTGCCGCTGGCGGGGGATGCGTCGTTCCGTCGCTATTTTCGGGTGCAGGCGCCGGGACGCAGCGCGATCCTGATGGACGCGCCGCCACCGCATGAGGACCCGCGCCCGTTCATTTCGATCGCCCGCTGGCTGACCGATCGCGGCTTTGCGGCGCCGACCATTTATGGCGAAGACCTCGATGTCGGCCTCGTCCTGATCGAGGATTTCGGGGATGCACGGCTGCGCGAGACGGTCGATGCCGCGCCCGAGAGCGAGTTGCGACTGTATGAGGCGGCGATCGATGTGCTGATCCGCCTGCGCGGGCATGAAGCGGCGGAACTCGATCCCTATGACGCGGCGGTGTGCCAGCGCGAGGCGGCGCTGCTGACCGATTGGTATTGCCCGGCGATCGGGGTCGAGGCGGATGTCGAAGGCTATCGCGCGGCGTGGGACGCGGTGCTGGCGCCAGCGCTGGAGGGCCAGCGGGTCACGGTGCTGCGCGACTATCATGCCGAGAACCTGATGCTGATCGAAGGCAGCGAGACGCTCGGCCTGCTCGATTTCCAGGACGCGCTGGCGGGGCATCCGGCCTATGATCTCGTCTCACTGTTGCAGGATGCGCGGCGCGATGTGCACCCCGATCTGGAGAAGGCGATGCTCGACCGCTATCGCCGGATCGCCGGGGCGGACGACCGCTTTGTTCGACGCCTATCATGTGCTTGGCGCGCAGCGGAATGCGAAGATCATCGGCATCTTCACGCGGCTGTGGCAGCGGGACGGCAAGCCGCGCTATCCGGGGCTGTGCCCGCGCGTTTGGGGCTATCTCGAGCGTGATTTGCAGCACCCGGCGCTGGCTCCGGTAAAGGCATGGTTCGACGCGAATATCCCGGCGCATCTACGCGGCGATCCGATGGTGGTGGTGCAGGCGTGAGCGACGAAAAAGACGCTGGCGATCCGGCCCGTCCCGGCGGGCGACGGTGCCGCACACCGCGATGGTGATGGCGGCCGGGCTGGGCAAACGCATGCGCCCGCTGACCGCGATGCGGCCGAAGCCGCTGGTCGAGGTCGCGGGCAAGCCGCTGATCGACCATGTGTTCGACCGGTTGCGCAGTGCGGGCGTCAAACGCGCGGTGGTCAATGTCCATTACCTCGCCGATGCACTGGAGGCGCATGTCACGCACCGGGTGAAGGACATCGAGGTGCTGGTCTCCGACGAGCGCAAGCAGCTGATGGAGACCGGCGGCGGGCTGGTGCAGGCGCGCGCAATGCTGGGCGCTGATCCCTTTGTTTGCGTCAACAGCGATAACCTTTGGATCGACGGTCCGATCGACGCGATCCGTCAGCTGGCGGCGGCGTGGGACGATGCGCGGATGGACGCGCTGCTGCTGCTGGTCCCGCTCGCCCGCGCGCATTGCCATGGCGGGCAGGGGGACTTTCACCTCGACCCGTTCGGGCGGATCGTCGGACGGCGCAAGACGGGGCGGCTCGCGCCCTTCGTCTATACCGGGGTCCAGATCCTGTCGCCGCGCGTGATCCGTGACTGGCCGGAGGGGCCATTTTCGACCAATTTGTTCTGGCAGCGCGCTATGGAGGCCGGGCGGGCGTTCGGCGTGGTGCATCAGGGGCTGTGGTTCGACGTTGGCTCGCCCCCGGCGATTGCGGCAACTGAGGCAGTTTTGGCGGACGGGTGAGTGTGAACATTCGGGTTTCCGGGTGGCTGGAGATGTGCACACTATAACCAAATAGGTTCGTGTAGGAAAGTCGTGGGCTGGAAGCGGCGGTTTTCCGCCAGATTTTCGCAGGCGTCGGATGCCACAGGAGGCGCGATTGGGCGTGATGGCACGGGGCGGTCGCAAAAGGCGATGCGAACATGTCGTGGATGAACGCGCCATTGGGGCCGGAGGCTGTGTGTCGGGGCCTGAGGGGAGAGGCTAATCTGTCCTCCCCCGGAGGGAGAGGGGGACCGGCGCAGCCGGTGGAGGGGTAGCTCTCCTCTCAGCGACATCGCTTGACGAAACTACCCCACCGTCACCGCTTCGCGGTGCCACCTCCCCCTCCGGGGGAGGAATTGTGGGCGGTCGTGACGATGTGCTGGATGACGCCTTCAAGGTTGCTCAGGACTTCCTGAGCTGGGATGCGGACGGTTCGGACGCCTTGGGTCATCAGCCAGGCGTCGCGGGCTGCGTCGCGCTGGGGGCGGTCGCCATATTCATGGGCTTCGCCGTCGACCTCTACGGCGAGCCTGAAGCGGGGGCAGAAGAAATCGAGCACATAGGGTCCGGCGGGGTGCTGGTGGCGGAAGCGAAGGTTGCCGGGGCGCTTTTTGAGCTCTCGCCAGAGGATGATCTCGGGCAAGGTCATGGTTCTGCGCAATTGCTTGGCGCGCTTCTGGGTTTCCTTTGGGCCGTGCAGCATTTGGTGAGCTACCCCTCCACCGCCTTCGGCGGTCCCCCTCCCCCTCCGGGGGAGGAATTTTGTAGCAGGATGCGTGCGCCTTTCCTACGATCCAACAACCCATGACCAGCCGCCTCAACCTCTACACCATCCCGCCGCACCGCGCCTTTGCCGATGCGCTGGCGCAGGGGTTGATCCGGCGGCATGGGGGCGATCCGTTGCGGTTGGCGCGGGGGGTGGTTCTGGTGCCGACCAACCGCGCCAAGCGGACGATTACCGATGCGTTCGTGCGGGCGAGCGGGGGCGGGTTGTTGTTGCCGCGCATGGTGGCGATCGGCGATCCCGAGCTGGACGAGGCGGCTGGGCCGTTTCTGGATCCCGCCGACGATGACGCCCCGATCCCGCCCGCAGTCGATCCGTTGCAGCGGCGGATGATCCTGGCGCGGCTGATCGAGGCGCATGACCGCAGCGTCTATGCGGCGGAGGCGGTGCGGCTGGCAGGGGATCTGGGGCGGACGCTCGATCAGATGCTGGTCGAGGAGATTGCGCCGAGCGCGCTGCGCGACGTGGTGCTGCTCGATCATCTGACGGTGCACTGGCAGCGCGCGCTCGACCTGTTCGAAATCGTTTTGGAGAAGTGGCCGCAAGAGCTTGAGAAGCTTGGCCGGATCGATCTGGCCGAGCGGCGCAACCGGCTGCTCGACCGGGTCGCGAAGCGCTGGACGGCCGACCCGCCCGAGCGGTTCGTGTGCGCGGCGGGGATCACCACGAGCGCGCCCGCGATTGCGCGGCTGCTGCGTGTCGTCGCGGGATTGCCGCAGGGGCAGGTGGTTTTGCCCGGTGTCGATCTGGCGATGGCGGATGAGGAATGGGCGATGCTCGGGCCGTTCCCGGCCGACCCGGTGAGCGGACGGCGCAAGCGCAGCCTGGAGACGCATCCGCAATTCCATCTGAAGCTGTTGATCGACCGGATGGGCGTGCAGCGCGGCGAGTTCGAACCTTGGCGCGTCGCGACCGAGCTCGATGCGCCGCCCGCGCGGAGCAAGGCGATTGCCAGCGCGATGATGCCGGCCGAGCGCACGACTTTGTGGAGTGATTTGCCGGCGGGTGAGCGGCGGCTGGCGGGGGTGCGCGTGCTGGAAGTCGCGACCCCGGCGGAGGAGGCGCAGGGGATTGCGCTGGCGTTGCGCGCCGCGCTCGAGGAGCCCGGTCGGACCGCC
>FUFK010046402.1_pt1 | contig 16495 bp, 39 predicted proteins | sample 1021851 | NCBI WGS metagenome assembly FUFK01 (sample SAMEA51879418, study PRJEB19060) | metagenome | reverse complement strand
AACCATTTGAAAATAGCCCATTGTTCCAAGTGCTACGATTATAATAAGACTAGCAACTGTCTTAAATGGCATTTGTACTTTTGCTTCTTCAGAAATNTTTAATGGTTTATTACTCATATNTTAAATCCTTTTTTCCAAGATTGNATAGCCCAATAAGCTGGACTNAATGTTTTCTGTCCTTTTACTTTTGCCAATATAGGTCTAAATCTAGCAAAAAACATTCTCTGCCTTGTGGGATTATTTTTACGAATGGGCATACCCTTTGCTCCGAATCGCACTATCTGAACTCTACCAGATCTTTTGTTTCTTACATAAACTCCAAACTTCTTTGAAGCTGATGGTGTTCTGAAAGGTTTGTTTAATTTTCTATTTCCGTGTAATGACATTATTTGTCAATATCACACATCATTCACAAATGAAACCTTGAAAAGTACCACGACCATCTTTCAATATCCAAGCATTCTTTTCATCATCGTAAGTTGCTATATTCTCTCTATGATCTGCTCCATAATCCATACAATCATAAACGTCCATTGGCCTAGTAAATTCTAGTTTCTCTGTTACGACTTTTCCGTCAAATGTTAATAATAATAATACTAAATATTTACACATTATCTTTTAAAAAATCTTTGTCGCCATTGATTACATACATAAATATCTTTGACACCAAAACTTTTATAAACATTACAGAATGACCTTTTGTTACTGTATTGACCGCAATTTCCACAGCTTCCTCTACCCTCTGATTTTCTAAAATCTTGTGGTAATCTAAAGTCTATCATCTCACCATTCGGATAAAAGTTAGATCGTTTCATTTAACACCCTGTCCTCTATTTTTAGATTTACCCATCATACGTCTTTTGTGTTTGTTCATTTTTGCCTTACTTGGATTACGACCTATTGATGTCTTATGAAATGTTGGCTCGTAAGATATTATCTTGCCATATAAACTACCCTTTTTCTTTGCCATTTAAGTCTTTCACTTCCTCAGCTTTTGCCTCTATGATTAATGGTAAGGGTTCTGTAGTATTAGTATTATGTATCCGGTCTGTCATATTAAGATATTGTTTTGAAAGCCATATCATAAGTTTATCATTACCTTTCATAGCTTTTTCGTACATTCTTTTTCTTAAACTAGCTTTGCCTTTGTTTTTATTAACTTCAATTAAATCGGCATATCTTCTTTGTAATGTTCTTGCAGATATTCCTAAGATTGATGCAATTTCTTCTTGAGTACAGTTTATTTGACTAAGATTTGCTAATACTTTTTCATCTATAGGTTTTTGTGGTCTGCCTAATTGCTTCTTCTTTTCTGCCTTATTTATGTCGCTTTTCATAATTGATTTTTATACCTCATTTCCCCAACAATCCCAACCCTCTACTCGTTGTCTAGCAAACAATTCAATTCTTGGAATATCCCCACACAAATTAACTATTCTTTTTCTTATTTCATCAGGTTTCTTTGAGTGTATTGTCCTATCAGCTAATAATAAAGATTTTACGTTATTTGATTTTTTAATGTTTTTTAACTTACCTTTAAGACCTATTAAACAAAGTTCAGTTGATTTCATAGTATATTTACCAAGATTATAATAAAAATTATTATTTTTTGTTTGTTTTACCCACACAAAACCAACAGTAGCAAACTTAAAACCCCAAGCATCAATAATATCAAAAGATTTTTCTAAATGACTATCTACAACCCACATAAATAACAAAGCATCATCATTTGTTATATTTTTTACAGGAAGATTACAAATGTCTTTTATTGACATAGTTTTATATCTATCTTCAACTCTGTTTCCAAAACCTCTGTTTCCATCTTGATATTTAGGAGAGTTAAAAGAGTATGGTGGGTCAGCATAGATAATATTATATTTTTTACTTAGTAATGGTATCAAAGTTTTACCTTATCCATACTAACAATACAACTTTTTGGATATACATTAACATCACCAAATACTTCTTCCTTATCATCGTGTGAAGCAAATGTTTTTATAAATTTTTTATCTTTACTAAATATATATGNTTGTGAAACCATAATACTAGGTTCAAATTTTTTAAGTTCATCTGATGTATGCCAACCGGAATCTCCTGTTGGATCAGCAAACTTTATACTATAAAAATAATATTTTTTATTGGCTATCTTAATGTGCCTAAATTTTGCCTTTTTTCTGACCATTTAGTGTTTTCTCTTATCTATTGATTCTAAAACAGCCCTGTACCACTCTAATTGTCGTTCNAGCTGTCTATTTCTTATAGATAAACTAATAATCCTTTTTCTACAATATTTNAAAATACGCAGTAATCCTATCATTTAGTTTCCACAATAACCACTACACTCATCATTAAACAAATTTAATTGATTTTCTTCTATATCTAAATCTACCTCAGATATTGGCTTACAGCTTCTATGAACAAAAACTTTAACTTCTTTTTTTCTTGAATTATTACGAATTTTTTTATCAAACTCGATTACTTGTTTCCATTCATCAGGATTATTTTTTTTTAAATATTTCCATTCTTTATCTCCTTTATAGGGACAATAAATACAAGCTGATCTAGGTGGTGTTTTATTATAATATTTATTAAACCAATCAATACAATTTTGCCTACGCATATCCATATCAATTAATGGATAAACATTAGTGATATATGGTAATCTGTTAGGTTTCATTCTAAATACTTCGTCTTTTGATATACCCATAAGCATTTCAACTTTTGTACCTTTTTTAACTTTTTGTCTTTTTTTCAGACCTAATAATTGTCTTACTTTTTGTGTTATAACTTGTACCTTGTAGTCATTTGTGCATTGACGTAGCATAAGACCTTTTTTTCCTGAGTTTGTATCAAAACTATAAAAAGGTGCTATTGGAAAATCAGTATTAAGTAAGTGTTTTGTAAGATTGCCTTTTGAAATAATATATATAGGATAAGATAATTTAGATTTTAACCAATCCAAAAATTCATAAGTTTCTTCGCTTTCTGCTTGTGTATCTGCAAAGATTCCAGCATCAACCATAGGTATCTCTCCCTTTTCAATCATTAAAGCTAAAGTTGATGATTGAACTCCAGCACCTAAACTTAATATTCTTAAATCAGCCATTATTTATACTCTTTCAAAGGTTCATTTTTCCATTTATGTTTTATATATTTTTTGCCACCTTTTAAAATTATATTATATTGGCCCCACTCAGACAGCACCTTTTCCCCACTATTAACAACCTTATCTTTGCTTGACCCCATATTTAGTAATTGTGTATTAGATTTGTTATTTAGTCCTTGTTGCGATATGTGGTCTGTATGTGATTGTTGATTATCAACATACTGAAATTTGTCGTAATTTATAACATTAATAATCGTTACTTTCCGGTTCTTGTGATTGCTTGTGGGCTGTAAGTGGGCGACCCTTGTGGTTATCATTTTTCTACGCACAAGTCTTAGTATGAAAGTTCGCATTTCAGAGTAAGTCATTTTAAATCTTTTAGCATTTACCCTTAAAGGCATAATTAACTCTCCTCTACGAACAAATATTGTGTTTTCTAAGAACCTTAAATTTTTATCCTGATGACTAGCTGAACTTATCATATATATCCAACAACTTGCTTGTAATAAGTTTTTAAACACAGGGTGTTGCCAAATGTTACGATAACAAATGAAATATCCTGATTTTCTACTCATAACCTCTCTTTAAAAAATGCTTGATATTGTATCCCACTCCTCAATCCTCTCTCGCACTTGTTTTGCTAATTGTTCTTCAGTACCATACTTTTCAATAAAAGCTTTTTTACCTAAATGAATTGACACTTTACCGAACCGGTGATGTTTTGCACACAAGGGTAAGATTTTATCGTGATCTCTCAATCCAAGTCCTGTATGATTTCTTATGTGATGTATTTCGGCTTCTGAATAAATGTTATCTTTATGACAAGCAACACAACCAAATCTTGCCATTTTATCCATCATATCTCTCTGTTCTTTAGTTGGTCTTTTCTTTGCCACAATATTACATCTTTATTATATTTAGATTTAGTTCTTTTACCTGAGTCTATTACTAAATCAATTTTTTTAAGTTCGTTTATTCTAGCACATATTGAAGATAAAGGTTGTCCTAAACTATCTGCTATTTGTTCGTTGGAAAAAGGTCGTTCAGATAATAAATTAAATACTTCTTCTCTAAGTGTCAGTTTGTTTCTTTTAGTTTCCCAAGCTGATTTGCTTGTTGGTGATTCTTTGCGATATGCTTTGTAATCGCTAAATAAATCTAATTGGCTCATATCTATTCCTCTCTTTTAGGTAGATGGCGACTAGAGAGAGAGAAGCCGCCACCCACATTTTTTAACCTAAGTATTGATATGAAAACTTTTATACTTAATCCCAACAGGGATAATCTCTCTTAACATAAATATAATTTTTTTCATATCTGATTTTGTTTGTAAGCGATTTGGTCTATATTGTCAAAAACTATAGTGTAAATTGTGGCAAATGTCTAAAAAGCTAGGTTTTATGCGGTTTTTTTACTATTGCAACTTACAACCCATTTGATACTCTTTTTGTATGTTAAATAAAAAAACTAAACAAGGAGAGAGTATGATAACACTAGAAATAAAAAGAAGTAAAGATAACAGTACTTCTTATTTGAATGGTAAAGAAGAAATTCTATCATTTGAAGATTCTACAAAACTTACAAATTATTTTATGAGAGAATTTGCAAGTTGGAAACCTTACAACAAATTATATTGGGAATTTGAAGCTGAAAAATGGTTTGATACAAAATTCGGTGATTATGATGATGATACTTTGTATTATTTTGGTGGAGAGTTCTCAATTAAATTATTAGAGGAGAGAGCATAATGAAAATACCAAAATGTATAACTTGTGGTAAAAACTTAAGAAGACGATCAAAGACGTATCGTATGATGAAAGAACCATATTCAGGTAATATGATTTGTTATGGAAAAAAAACACACCCACCAACACCTGATATTAAACCTGATAATCCATATGACAAAATAACCTTTCCTGGAAGACCATATCCTGTTTATGATTACACAATATGGGACGGAGAAAGTTATTATTATTATTTAGGCAGATACAGATTTTGTGGTGTAAATTGTACTGCTAATTATGGAATAAAACATTTACCAAAAAAGGAGAGAGCAAATGTATAAAGAAACTATAAATGTAATAAAAAGAAATCTTACTTTTAAAGAACTACCTAAAGATATTCAAAAGGGTTGGGTAGACTCTATGGCAACTGATATGATTCAATCTTTTGACGAGGGAGTTTATAACAAAAAAACTGCTACGATAGATGCAAAAAAATATTACTTAGATTGGAATAGTGATAGAAAATATGTTTTGTTAAAATCTAGTTGGCACGGAATAATAGCTGAAGAACAAGATGAATTTGAAACAACAGAAATAGATGCGGAGAGGTGGTAAAATGAATAAACTAATATTAAAAACACCATCATTTGATTTGATGGAAGATGTTAAAAAGAGATTTGGTGTGGAGTTCCACCCAAATACTCCTATCACAAAGATAGGAGAAAAACTAAAGGAGATGGGTTATGGAAAAACAATTACCCAAGCTTCAGCAACGATACGACAGACAAATACTTATGGAAAAGGAACTGTTACAAAAGTTGAGGAAGCTACAAGAAAAGAAAAAAAACCTAGCTTGGAAATTAAATCAAATAAAATATCCAGCTAATTATATATAGAGAGAGGATAGAGATATGAAAAAAACAATACTTATGACAATGCTCGTATGCACTTTTTTAAATGCCTGTGCTTATAAACCAATAGTAGATCATAGAGGTAATAAAGGTAAAGATGTTGCTTATAGATACAATGATGATTTAGAAACTTGTAAAGCTATTGCATACGATAACTCAAACATACTAAATAAAATCAACACTAAAGTTTTTAATTATTACATTAGACCTAGCTTATTATGGTTACCTGATGAGAAAAAAGACAAAGAGCAAAGTATTATTAGAAAATGCTTAGAATCGAGAGGTCATAGTGTCCTTAATTAAAAAATACGACTCTGATTTTTTATTAGATCAAGCTTGTTTAAAAGCTTTAGATGATAAAGGTCTTTTGAATAAAAAACCTATTAGAGTTGGTCATCAAGTGGTTGATAGAAGCACTTTACCTACACCTAGATCAGAGAGCAAAACAAAAGTAACTATAAGAAAAAAATTAAATGTGTCTGTACGCAAGAAAGAAGATAATGATGAAATATAAATTTCTTAATGTTTCAAAAGACAAAAGAAATTTTGTTGTTGGTTTATTAGCAAGTAATTCTAAAAAACCAGCTATTAATTATTTATCATCACTTATATTTTTTGAGTTAGATAAAAAATTTACTAGGAATACAGAAGTTTATTTTTGTGAAATATCAGCAGTTCAGATTGTAAATAAAATTCTACAAACTCTTGGAAAACCAAAAACACAAATGCTTTTATCAGGTATTTTTACCCCAAAAGAAGAATTAAAACTTCTAGTCTATGCTGAATTATATAAATTAAACAGATTAGGTTTTATAAAAATTAAAAAAGTCAAAAAATATCTTTGGGCCAAACTTACTAATAAAGGAATAGACAATATATTCAGATTTTTAGAATTAGACTTAGGAGATGATATGGTACGGATAGCAGAATCTAAAGGTTACAAAATTCTTGAAACAGGCAATAATCTTACTAATGACCCAAGACCTTATGGAAGAAATTTCGTAATGATAAAGAAAAATAAAAAGGATATTAACTAATGCCTAAACCATCACATAGAACCAAAATTTTAGCTTATATATGTGCTAAATGCTTCACTACCAAAGCTGATAAATTGGCTTGGTTTGTNNGGAAATACTCTTTTCAANGAGTCGTTACTCTGTCGGACTTGTTGGCAAGATCAATTCAATCGTCTGACAGAGAGTGAAAGAAAGGAATATGGATTTTATGCCAAGAACAAATAAAACTAATTCTCTTGAAATAGATGAGTCTATACACAAGAAATTATTAAGATGGGATTTGTCCAATGATGAAAACGAAACAATAGCCGCAGAAGTTATTGGACTTAGACTAAAAAGACTTAGACTTTTGCGTAATAAAACACAGACAAGAGTTGCTAAGAAAATTAATGTTACGTTTCAGCAGCTACAGAAATATGAGAAAGGTGTTAATGAATGTAGATTTATAAACATTATTAAACTTTCAGAATATTTGGGTGTTGATGTAGATTATTTTTATAAACCAATAGTAGAGAATAATCTTAAATTTTTAACAAAGAGAGAGAGGAATGGATATGACAAACATAACGAACAAATTAGGTAATAATATTTCCTATAATGCAAAAGCCAAAAGTTATAGGTATCAAGTAGATGGTTCACCTAAAGGGAGTGTAACCACAATAATTGGTAAATTTGTAAAACCACATTTAGAGAATTGGTATAAAAGGAATAGAGATGAATCTATTAAAGAAATAATGTTGGAACAAAAAATGCCAATAGATCAAATAGATGATTTTATTTTTAAAGTTAGACAAAAATCAGATGCCAAAGAATCTTATGGTAGAGATATTGGAAGTCAATTACACGAATGGATTGATTTATTTTTGAAAGGTAAAAATCCAACTATGCCATCTAAAGAACCACTTAAAAGAATGGCTACTAAATTTTCAAACTTTTGGAAAAAACATAAATTTAAAGTTATTGAAAGTGAATTACCTTTATATAGCAAAAAGTTTGATATGTGTGGGACAAACGATGTCATAGTAACCAAACCCTCTTGGAAAGGTCAGTTAGCGGTTCTTGATTGGAAAACAAGTAAAGATTACAATTTCGAAAACTGTATTCAAGTTGAGATGTATAGAAGATTCATAGAGGAAACTACAGACTTTAAAATACAAAAATTAGCTATTGTCAATATTCCTAAAGAAGATGGTAAAGAATTATCATTTTTTGAGATTGACAAAAAATTAATAAAAAATGAAAGGTATTTTAAAGCTTTCAGGGCAATAAAATATTTAGCTGATACTGAAAGTAAATTTAAAGACGATCTAAAAAAATGGAAAAAGGAGAATAAAATAAATGTATAAAAAACAAAAAACACCATTTATAGGTTTGACCCTATATATGAATCCCACAGGAGCAACTTTACCTAAATATGAGTTTAAAGCAAAAGGTAATGCTATGTGGTTTTGTAGTTTGACAAGAAGAAAATATAGAGGTGCTGAGTCTTGGGAATCAAGTCCTGAAATATTAAATTATATTAAACAAGGATATTCAGGTAATTGGTATGGCAAACACCAACAAATAGAAAATCCAAAAGGTTATGAAAAGGGTGATTATCAGTTTATAATTACTTATATATTGACTAAAGGTGGGGAACTTAAAAAAAATATTGATGGTTTTAAACCAATAGGTCAAGCTATGCCACAATATAGAGAAATGCCAATGACAGAAGCACAACCAGCAGCACCAGAATATGCAAAATCTGTTCAAAAAATGGAAGATATGGACGATGACTTACCATTTTAAAAAGATAAAAGGTAAATTAAATGTACTATCGTTATACTACAGAGAGGGTCTAGTAGGGTTTTTATTTGGTCTTTTCTGTGGTATAATTGTTGGTATATGCCTGTAGATAAAACTTTTGAGAATGAAGTTAGAATTACAAACGATGATAGAGGGAGATTAGATTTGACAAAACAACTTGAAACAAAAGATAAAGAAATTCAAACTTTACAACAAATAATAATTAATCTTAAAAATATTATTGATACTAAAGAAGCTGAGATTACTACTTATAAAAGTGTAAATAATAGCCACAAAAAATTAAATGGTGAACTAAGACAAGAAATACAAAACCTAAAAAAACAAGCTGACGATATGCTTTTATATCCATGATTTTATTTGGTTATCCAATACATAGAAAATACTCTAAAAAAATATTTAAGTTTTTTGTCTATGTGTTTGCTATCGTTGTATTTTTGCTTTTAGTATCTTGTAGTAAATATGAATTTGATGGTTTTGACCCAACTACATCAACACTTAAATATGTAATTACGAAAGAGGACAAATGGAAACAATGAATCTAAATAGCAGAGAAGCTTATAAGAAAATGACAGAAGCTAGTGAACAATGGTCTGATTGGGCTAGAAAAGCAATTATATTAGAAGAGGGTCGTAAAGCTATGTTTAGTAAATTATTTCTTAAATACAAACTTGATACAAAAACAGTTGGTGAAGCTGAACATAGAGCAAGAACTGACCCTGAGTATGAAAAGATTACTAAAAGTTACGCACACGCAGAAGCAAACTTAATAAAAGCTAAATTAGTTTATAATAATCTTGATCGGTATTTATCTGTAAGACAAACAGAGGTAAAAAGAGATTTAACTCTAGCTGGAAAGCAAGAGGGATAAATGAAAAAAAAAAAATTTAGAAAACAACAAATAAGTGAAACAGAAAGAGAAGTTAAGGCATTATTTTTTAAATACTTCAATATGCACTTTGATAAAGATTATGAAAAAAAAGAAAGTAAAAAAATTTTAAAATTTCCAAATTCTAAATGTTGAAACTGCTCCTTAAGCAACTATACTACATTTGGATAGACCCATAGGCGAGGGTTTATGGGTCGGCTCTCTCGGTACAGAGTAGTTTGTTAGTTATTCTGCTCTGTGCCATTAGTGCTTTACTATTTCAAAATCTGTAATGTCGGTGTTTTCTGTAATTGGTTCTATATTGTAATTGTAATCTATAAGCTTTACATCATCAAAAGCTGACAGTTGTTTTATAAAAGAAGATAGTTTTATAAGTGTTGGACTTTCATCTACAAATCTCAAACAAATAAAATGACCATAAGGTTCGTAATCAGACTCCATTCTAAATTCAACATCTATAATAACTGCATCTCTGTTCATTCATATCTATACTATTTTTTTCTCATAATGTCCGCACCTTTAAGACCATANATAGCAGATACGACACCAATAAAAATAGCTTGATACCAATAAGGAAGATTTTTAAAATATTCAAAGAATAAATCTAATTTAACACGAATCTCAGGATCGTCAGAAAAAACAGACCAACCCAATAACAAAATAGGCAAAGATACGAGAACAAGGACAAATTCGTCTTTCCAACCATTATCATTACTCTCAATAATTTTCGCTTTATATTCAAGTTCACCTTTCGCCATTTTCTCAGCATGAAGCATCTGAGCATCTGACATCAACTGTTTTGTTCGTTGTTTATTTTGATATATCTTTGCTCCTGTCTTTACACCCAAGCTTAATAAATTCAACCACATTATTTTAACTCCTTTAATAATTCGCAATAATGAATTGCTTTGTCTATATCCTCATTACCATTTTTTTTATCATAACGACATACATACTTAATTATGTTTCCTTGTATAAAACTTAGGTTATTTTTAGTAATAAACTCTATGGGCTGTATTTTAAACGATTTGTAGTGATTGCCTTGTACTTGCCTATCTAAAGCAGACTTGCTTAAATTTGACCCCTCTTTGTTCGATTTAGACCCCATATTTGTTCTATACTAGCTTCTTAATCCAATTTCCCTTATTGTTCAAGACCATAGGTAAAAGTCTTGGTATTCCATCAATAATAATACCACAACCTAGAATAAACCTNGTTTTGAANTTTTTAGCATAGGCAAAAGCTAATGATTTNTGATTTATTAAACAACCTACATTCATAGCAAAAAATANATTATCAGGATTAGCCCACCAAGATATTACAAACTTAGTATGATAATGACCNTGAACTGCTGACATACCCATAGTTTGAGAAACTTTTANNACATCTGCTGATCTTCCNTGTGTAAAAAAACATCTTTGTTTATTNGGTAAATCAAGTGTTAAATCATCNACCCATTTCCATTTTTTTGTNCCTANAAAATCACCATAGTCTTTTAAAAACTCTTTACTCATTCCATANTTNAATGCTCGTCTATAAACTAAACTTGAATGATTNGATTCTACTTCAATCATNTTTGGATATATTGATTCTAGTTNTTTTACATATTTTCTTGATAATTTAAGTTCGTGTCCNGCAGAATATAAATCAGGGTCGTGTGAGTGCATATTGATTGCGTGAAAGTCTAAAAGATCACCAATATTTACTACAAAATCAGGTTTATATTGTTTNTTAATTTCTTTTAAAAATTCTATTGAGTCTTTGTGATGATATGGAATATGNAGATCAGATATAACAAGTATTCTCTTATAGGTCATATAAGACCTATACAACTATTTGGTGAGTAAGTAAAGTAATTGACCTAGAACTAATAATCCGATTGCACCTAGACTATATAAAATTCTATCTATGTCTTTTTTCATGTGATGTAGATGGTTCTTAATTATCAAATCTATTTTTTGATTTACTAATTTGATTCTACCATCAATCTCTACAAATTTTTCTTTAGTTGTTTTCATTGTTATTTTTTTCGCTTTCTTCTTAGGTCTGTATCATGTTTTCTACTTCCACGCAAAAAACTATTTACACGACCCATTGACCAACTTGCCATAGATGTACGAGGTCTTGAACCTGAAGATAAGTAAGCACCTTGTCCTCTACGATATACTTTTTTAAGCATACCCAATGTAATATTTTTTCTATTCTTAGCTTTTGCTCTAAGTGTTGAAATAACTCTTGCAGATAAAGGTTTTCTTCTAATAGCCACTTCTTGCCCTCGCCCTAAACATTGATCTTGGTATTCTTTGTCCTCTTTTGTAAGCNTCAGACATAGNTTTNATNAAACTTGCTCTTTNTGATCTTTTAGCACCACCTTTAAGACCTGATAAATACTTTTTAGGTAAATCAGTTTCTTTATCTTTTGGTACTTTTCTTCTTTTTCTTTTTTTTGCCACTTCTTCTCCTTTTACGCATTGGTCTTTTTATCATCTCAGCTAATGTAGCTGATGTTGTAAATCCACTCATTTACCGACTCTCCTCATAGCGATTGTATGTGCTTGTGCAAATGTTCTTTTTCTACCACTAGCACCACTCATCAATCTTGCCATTGATCTCATGTGTTTAAGTGAGTGGTGTCGAGCATGGCTACGCATCACTTTTTGTTGTCTTGGTGTAAGGTCTTTAATTATATTTTTTATAGACGCAACCTTAACCATTATCTTTTTCTTCTATTCATTTTTGGTTTCTTAGCTTTTTTCTTCTTCTTCTTCATTCCGCCACCATGCGACCCTTTTCCATAATGATAAGGCATATTATTTTCTCCTTTTTGGTTTTTTTGTTTGTTTTTGTCTCTTCAGTATAGCTTTTTGTAAAGCCATTGGAAGTTTCTTTTGTTTCTTTGTTAGTGCCATCTTTTCTCCTTTTATAAATCTGTTGCGTTTCCTATTATCGGTTTATACTTTGTTTTACCATCTTCTCTATATGCTCTCAATAATTGTTTTCGTGGATTTTCAGGAACCCAACTACAATGAATCCAGCCACTATTAGGTTCACCGATTTCAAAAAATTCTAATATCATTTGGTCATATTCTAAGTTATTTTTAATCCAATCAAAGACTTCTGCGTTGCTTGTACCCATAACTTCAAAATCTGCCGCTTCCGCTTTGGTATGTTGGCTATTTATTGACGAATTTATTTTTACACACAACTCAGGAGATCGGAAACAACTTGTTACAGTTACTCTTCCAAAATGATCTCTTACTGGTTGTAAAATATTTTCACAGAGTAATTTTAATTTTTCTATTTGATCTGCATTAGGATTATTGTCTATACCCAACCTGATGGCTGTGTCTGATTTAATCAATTCTGATAAAGAAAAATTACGAGTAAGTTTCATAATTACCTTCCGTTGTTTGGTACTTTATTAGAATTAACAAAAGGTGATTCTGCAAACGCCATGTAGATATATGTTGAACCATTTGTATTAAAAACTGATGACTTAAATTTAAAACCATTACTCACAATATCCATTACATCATTATAGTCATATTCTGCTGAATCTGTAGAATCAGGAAATACAGTTTTTCCTATTGGATTTATTGTATCTCTTTTTGTGTCAAGCAAACCCCAACTATCACTAGCACTTGTTTTTTTTACTAAAACCCAAGTTGGTTTAAAACCCGTATAAACAAATGTTCCATCTGCATTTCCGTTACCCTGATAGGTTCCGAAGGAACTATACCCTTGTTTTTTTGCGAAACAATACATTATATTAGTCGCACCGCTTCCATTTATAGATGTATCAGTTCCTAGTGTAAAAACGCTTGATGTTGGTTCTGTATCGTTATAATGATCGGCATAATCAGCAACTGCTGCATTTGAACTTAAATATAAATAATCTGTAGCTGGATCAGTTGCAACTTTATCGTGATAAAATGTCCAAGCTGCTGAGCCACTACGTTTTTTTTGAATCGTAACATTTGGTTTAACACCTAAACCATGTCCAAAAGTTCCTACACTTCCTGTCCCTGTATAAGACACAATACTAAATCCAGCAGTAGTGTTTGCAGAAACTTTTGTTTGAACACTACCTGAAAAATTAGATGAACCAAATGTAGAGTTTGTATTTGCTTGTCCACCCATGCCAGAGTGTTGAGTGCAATAATAATAAAGAGTTGGTGCAGATGCGGCTACTGTGATTACAGTTTTAGCACCAGCACTTCCCGCAGTTCCTGTGGTTGTGACATTTGTTGTGTATTCACTCCCCCCACCGTGCGTACCATCTGATGTTGTAGAAAATCTTAATGGGTGTCCTGAGTTAGAACTATCGGATTGATCGAATGTGTAAGTACCACCCTCTTGTAAATCTAAAGTAACAGCACTTGTACCAAAGTCATCAAATCTATATTTGTTTCCACTATCTGAAACTACTTTTACTGTGTAAGTTACTGCTGGGGCAGTTCCACCAGCTTTCCAACACCAAGAAACTATTGAATTTCCACTATCTTTGTTTGAATTGTAGGCATCTCCTAAAGTAAATCCATCGCTATCAAATGAAGTTACACCTGATACAGTTGTTTCACTATCACTATCACTTGGTAATAATCTTTTTGTTGCACCTCTTACTGAATCAAATGATTCGTGTTGATAAGCACTTGTTCTGTTTTTTATCCATAACCAATCAGGTTGAAATCCAACTCCTGTTATTGCAGTACCTGATGTAGCATTAGCAGTATAAAGTTTAGTATTAAAGTTAATTGTAGGGTCGTCTATAGTTGTATAAGCCATTATCCAAACTCCGCTAGGTTTTTACTGTTCCACGCAAAATATCCTGATGGTACTGCATATTCAAAATTACCATGACCATTTGCATCAGAATTACCTGATGAAACTGTTGTTTGACCAAAACCACCACCAAAATTAAAATCTAATACTGTTTCACTTGCACCAGTATCATTAGTAACCCCTAAAAAATATATATCCCCTGTAACTAAAGATGATAAATCTATTCCGTTAGTACCAGAAGCAGGATTACTTGAATTACCATAAGTGCCATTAACACCAAAATAAACTTTTCTATTATCTCTATCAAGTGCTATGTTAATTATATCTCCATCACCNCCAGCAGAACCCCAACTGGTATTGTTATTATTATTCCTATATGCTCCTGTGTTTATGACATAGGCAATAGTACAAGTGTTTGGGTGTGAACCTAAAGCTGAACCTGTTTTTCCAAGATCTGTATTTGTAGCAGAACCTAAATCACTAAGTGTAGCAAAAACTTCATCTGCTACTCCTAAAACACCATAGTGGTTTGAACCTGATACATACTTACACTCTGCATACCACTTTCCTTTTGTAACTCCAAAAGTAGTCAAAGAACCAAATACAGGATTTGAACTTGGTGCTTGATAGGTTAAGTTACCATTTGTAAATGTAGCAGTTGATCTAATTAAAGGATTCCAAGTACACGCATTGTTGGTACAAGTGTCAGTAGATTGATCTACACTTGTTAAATTATTTACAGTAAAATTATTTCCATTTCCTGATACATCTGCACCTAAACTACCACTATTTTCAAAGTCTAAATAGAATCCATTTGTGCCAAAAGTTAAACCAGATACATCTATGGGTTTCCAAATGTTAGGACTGTCAGAATCAAATTCTCCAAATGATGTTGGGTCTAATTGTTGTCCATCAATCATTACTACTTCTGCCATATAGCCATCAAAAAAATCATCGTTAATTCTTTCACCTATATATGCTGTAGAGGTGTTATTTACTCCGCTTTCGTGGTTTAATGTTGGGTCAGTATTTGTAGAAAAACTTGTGATTTCTGAACCATTAAGATATAGTTTTATTCTATTACTAGCAGTTGATTGAGTTGTATCTATTGCTAGAACGACATGGTACCATGAGCTGGGGTCTCTTAGTCTTTGATTTGTTATTCTTCTTTCTCCACTATTAAAAAAAACATAAAATCTATCATTTGAATCAATCCATAGACCGTCATTACTGGTACCACTTGCATCGGTTTGTCCAAAAAGTTGATAAAAGTCTGATGTTGAACTTGCAATTTTACCTAATTTGAACCAACAACTAAATGTAAAAGTTCTTCTATTACCAGCACTTGATGGAGTTCTTTCTAAACTATCTCCTGAGCTAGAACTTACCCTGTTAAATTTTAGTGAGTTTGCAACATCATATCCTGTATCTTTTATGGAGTTAGTTCCAAGTATTAGTGGCATTAGACAACCTCTTTAGGAAATTCTGCTAGTGGTCTTGTTATTGTTCCATCTTCTTGTTCTGTGTATTCGTATAATTCTTTTAGCTCATCAACAGTAGTACAATCATCTATTTGAGTTTCCATCTCATTTGATTTTGCTCTTACATCTGCTCTAAATGTTGTGATATTACTTGGAACAGAATAATCAGAAACTTCTTGTGCTTTTACTACATACCAATCTGTTGGTGCTAATAATCCTGATGCTTGTTGTTTTACAATTCTTTTCTTTTGTGTTTTTAATCCCTCAACTTTTACATCTCCAACTTCTTTATCATCAGGTAAATTTCCATCATCACTATCTTGTTGAGTCCATAAACTATCTTCTAATTGTTTAGCAGTTGCAGTTCCCCACGATCTTGTTACTTCATCATTTGCATAAGTAAATTGCTCGTTTGTATTGATATAATATTTTTCATCTTTTCTATTAGACGAGTCAGTTACTACTTCATAAATACCTATTGCATTTAATTCAGCTTCAGACCACAACTGAAATATTTTAGCTGGGTATTGAACATCATCAATAATCATTGGTTTTGGATTTGTGATAATTTTTGTTATTTCGTTATCTTCTACTAATGCGTACATATTTTAACTTTCACTCAAATTTAAAGTTCTACCTACTTCTTGCCAAACAGCACCATTATATCTAAAAACTAATATATCTGTTTTACCATCTGTTGAAGTAAATGTTGGTGCAGTTGATGCCGCAAACTCAAAAACAGTATTGAATGCGATTGTATGTGAACCATCGTAATTTATTTCT
>FUFK010045090.1_pt1 | contig 16501 bp, 14 predicted proteins | sample 1021851 | NCBI WGS metagenome assembly FUFK01 (sample SAMEA51879418, study PRJEB19060) | metagenome | reverse complement strand
TGTCAGTTAATATGTCACCAAATAAATTGCTTGCAACTATCACATCAAATTGATTAGGATCTAAAACTAATTGCATGGCTGCGTTATCTGCAAGTTGATGAGACAATTCAACATCAGGATAATCCTCTGACATCTCTGTAACAATTGATCTCCAAAACTTTGAAACCTCTAATACGTTTGCCTTTTCTACAGAACATAATCTACCCTTTCTTTTTTGAGCTGATTCAAATGCAATTTTTGCAATTCTTCTGATCTCATCTTCGTTATAAACCATTGTATTGAATGCATAGTTTGGATTTTTATCTTTTACAACACCGCGAGGTTCACCAAAATATATTCCTCCAGTAAGTTCTCTTACAATTAAGATATCTAATCCTTGAATAATTTTTTCTTTTAAAGGAGATGCATTTGATAGTTCTTCAAATAAAAACGCAGGTCTCAAATTTGCAAACAGATTTAATTCTTTTCTCAAAGTCAATAATGCATTTTCTGGTCGATCTTCCCAGCTCAAATTATCCCATTGCGGTGCTCCTACGGCACCAAAAAGAATTGCATCTGCCTCTTTTGCAGATACTAAAACATCTTCGGGAATTGGAGAACCAAATTTTTCATAGGCAGTTCCTCCAACATCAAGAATTTTTGTAGAAAAATCAAGATTAAATTTATCTATAATGAATTCAAGAATTTGTATAGCCGAGGACGTTACTTCCTGTCCGATACCATCACCTGGAAGTATTAATATTTTTTTACTCATTTGAATATCCACGGCCTTGAAGAGATTCTGTTTTTTTCAAAATCTATTATTTTGTCTTTATCTTTAAATGTTATATCAATGTCATCTAAGCCAAATATGATTCTATCGATTAGATGTTTTTCAACTTCGAATGTTATACATTTTTGATTGTATATGATCTCTTTTTTTTCTAAGTCTATAGATAGTTCAAGAACGTTTTGTTTAGTCTCACTAAATAAAAATTCTATTTCATTCTTATCTAAGATAATCGGCAAAAGTCCATTTTTAAAGGAATTATTATAAAAAATGTCTCCGAATGATGACGCAATGACAGCTTTAATTCCAAAATCTCTTAATGCCCATACTGCATGTTCCCTAGAAGAACCACATCCAAAATTGTCTCTTGAGAGAAGTATTTTAGATTCGTTATATGGCTCTTTATTTAAAATAAAGCTTTCATCAATAATTCTTTCTTCTTTTGTAACGCCAAGCTTTCCATCATCTTTATATCTCCATCCATCAAATAGATAGTCTTCAAAACCAAATTTTTTAATTGATTTTAAGTACTCTGTTGGAATAATTTGATCAGTATCAATGTTATCTCTGTCTATGTGAGCAACTACACCATCAATTATTAATCCTTCGCTGTTAGATTTCATGATGGGTCACCAACTGTTCCATTTATTGCAGTAAATGCAGCCATAATAGGACTCATTAAGTGCGTTCTACCTAGATAACCCTGTCTGCCCTCAAAATTTCTGTTTGATGTTGAAGCACATCTTTCGTGAGGTTTTAATTGATCTGGATTCATGCCCAGACACATAGAACAACCTGGATCGCGCCATATAAAACCTGCATCAGTAAAAACTTTATCCAATCCCTCATTTTCTGCTTGCTCTTTAACCAAACCCGATCCCGGAACAACAATAGCCTCAGAGATATTCTCTGCAATTGTTTTACCTTTAACTATTTCTGCAGCTTGTCTTAAATCTTCAATTCTGGAATTTGTGCATGATCCAATAAATACTTTATCAAATACAAGATCAGACAATTTTGACTCATTTTGAATACCCATATAAGATCTAGCAAGCTCAACATTCTTTTTGTTTTCTTCATTTGAATCAATAATTGTTGGAATTGGGTCATCAAAGTTTACTACCATTTCTGGAGATGTTCCCCATGTCACTTGTGGTTTAATTTTAGATACNTCNATTTCTATTTCATTATCAAATACTGCTTTATCATCGGTNCGAAGGCTCTTCCAANATTNCTNNGCTTGATTGAATAATTCCTCATCTAANAAAGAATTTTTTTTAACATAATCAATTGTTGTTTCATCAGGTGCAATTAATCCAACCTTTGCTCCTGCTTCAATAGCCATGTTNCANATAGTCATTCTCCCCTCAACAGATAATTTATCAATATATGAACCTGAAAACTCAATGGCATAGCCAGTCCCTCCAGCAGTGCCAATCTTTCCAATCAAATATAAAACAATATCTTTAGACGAAACATTCTCCTGTGGCACACCCTCAAATCTTACATTCATATTCTTGAGCTTAGACACTTTGAGACATTGCGTTGCAAGAACATGTTCAACTTCTGATGTACCAATACCCATAGCTAAACAACCTAATGCACCATGAGTTGAAGTATGTGAATCACCACAAACGATCGTCATGCCTGGAAGTGTATAACCTAATTCAGGTCCAATTACATGAACAATTCCTTGTTTATTTGATTGAATATCAAATTGTTTTATTCCAAATTTGTTACAGTTTTTATCTAATTCTACTACTTGAATTTTTGAAATCTCATCATTAATCAAATCGGATGTAAAATTATGGCCTCTTGTTGTAGGCACATTATGATCGGGAGTAGCTATATTTGCACCGAGCCTCCAGGGCTTTAAATTTTTTTTTGATAGCCCTTCAAACGCTTGAGGAGATGTGACCTCATGTAAATAGTGTCTATCTATGTATAAAAGAGACTCTCCCGAGTCGAGTTGGGTAACATGATGCTCTTCCCAGAGTTTGTCGTATAAAGTCTTCATTATTTTTATTCGTTAAATGGAAGATTTTGCTTAACATCAGCACATTGTGCTTTATTAATTAAGAAATGATCCACTAAGACTAAGCTAACCATAGCCTCAGCAATTGGTACCGCTCTTATGCCCACACATGGATCATGTCTTCCAGTAACTTCTATATCAACCTCTATACCATCTTTATCGATAGTTTTACCCTTTGTTCTAATGCTTGATGTTGGCTTAATAATAAAACTGAGGCTTATATCGTCACCATTAGATATTCCACCTAATATCCCGCCTGAATTATTTGATGAAAAACCTGACTTTGTTATTTCATCTCTTGCTTCTGAGCCTTTTAGATTAAGTAGATCATCAACATTACCAACAGATACTGACTTTACAGCATTGATTGTCATTATTGCTTTTGCTAAATTTGCGTCCAGCTTTTCAAAAACTGGATCACCTAAACCTACAGGACAATTCTTAACAATAACGCCTAACTTTGCACCAACAGAATTACCCTCTTTAATTAAATTATCAAACATTGAATCCAAGTCAGATAGTTTAGATTCATCACAAAAGAAGTATTTATTATCTATATCTTTATAATTGATTGATTCAGCTCTTACTTTTCCTATTGCAGAAACAAAACCATTTACTTCAACTCCTTCTTTTTTAAGAATCTTTTTAGCAATCGCACCTGCTGCAACCCAATTTGCTGTCTCTCTTGCACTTGCTCTTCCGCCACCTCTGTAATCTCTATGACCGTACTTTGCTTGATATGTAATATCTGCATGATTAGGTCTGAAGACATCTTTAATATTAGAATAATCTTTAGATTGTTGATCTTTGTTGTAAATTATCATTCCTATTGGTGTCCCAAGGGTTTTTCCTTCAAAAACTCCAGATAATATCTTTACAGCATCGTCTTCCTGTCTCTGAGTGGTTACATCTGATTGACCAGGCTTTCTTCTATCCAATTCAAGCTGAATATCTTCTTCTGATATTTCTATTTCTGGTGGACAACCATCTAAAATACAACCCATAGCTGTGCCGTGACTTTCACCAAAAGTCATAATTTTAAAAATTTTTCCAAACGCATTGCCTGACATGGCGATAATTATAGTCCAAAAAGCTAAAAAAGCTTTATTTTATGGGATTTTTGAAAATAGATTCTGAAAATCAATAACAGAAGTTTCTTCAAGATTTTTTTGATTCATGCAAAGTTCATAAATTTTGCTAGATGCTTCATCATCAAATGTTATGTCTAAATTATCTTTAAATTTCTTTTCAAGCACGGGGATACCTTCTTCCCTTCTTCTCTTATGACCTATTGGATATTCAACCTCTACTTCGTTAGATGAAGTTCCATCATTAAAATGAATTTGAATTCTATTTGCAATTGAGCGCTTATCTGCTTCTAAGTATTCTTTAGAATATCTTTTATCCTCATTGATAACCATTTTTTCCCTTAATGCATCAATTCTTGGNTCTTTGGCAACATCATCCTCATAGTCTTCTGCCACAAGATTGCCTTTCAAAAGTCCAATTGCAACCATATATTGTAAACAATGGTCTCTATCAGCAGGATTATTAAGCTCCCCAACCTTAGAAATGATCCTAATAGCAGATTCATGNGTAGTGATTTCGANAGATTTAATATCNTCAATTTTATCTTTGATGCTTTCATGAAGTTTTACTGCTGCTTCAACCGCAGTTTGAGCATGAAATTCTGCTGGAAANCTTATCTTAAANAGAATATTNTCCATAACATAAGTTTCAAAAGGCTGAGGTAAAGAGAGTTTTTCACCATTAAATGAAACGTCTTCAAATCCCCATACTGGCGCAGACAAAACACCAGGATATCCCATCTCTCCGGACATAGTAATCATNGCTAATCTTACTGCCCTACTTGTNGCATCTCCCGCCGCCCAGCTTTTTCTTGAACCTGCATTTGGCGCGTGTCTATAAGTTCTTANNCTNTGNCCATCTAGCCAAGCCTGACTGACAGCATCTTTAATTTGATCAAGAGANCCACCCAATAATTTAGTTGCTACTGCTGTTGAAGCAACCTTNACCAATATGACGTGNTCAAGTCCAACTTTATTAAAACTATTNTNNAGAGCTAAAACACCCTGAATCTCNTGAGCCATAATCATTGACTCAAGNACAGTTCGCATTGTTAANGATTCTTTTCCATCTGNNATATTTCGTTGTGAAACATAGTCACAAACCGACAAAATTGCACCTAAATTATCTGAAGGGTGCCCCCATTCTGCTGCAAGCCAAGTATCGTTATAATCTAACCATCTAATTATGCANCCTATATCAAATGCACCTTTAANAGGATCTANCTCATAATTTGTACCAGGTACTCTGACACCAAAAGGAACTTTAGTATCTTTAACAATTGGTCCAAGCATTTTTGTACATGCAGGAAATTGAAGAGCAAGAAGACCACATCCAATTGTATCTATAAGACAATTTCTTGCGGTATCTAATGCCAAATCNGATTCAATTTTNTATGTAGAAACGTAATTAGCTATTTCTGAGANAAGTCCATCAAATCCGGGTCTGATATTCAGATCAACATTTGAAGACATNTTTTAAGACCTGTCAGAAATATCAACCCAATCTGAAGATTCAACTCCAATATATTCTGCACTAGGTCTAATGATTCTATTATTTGCTCTTTGTTCCATACAATGCGCTGTCCATCCAGAAACTCTAGACATTACGAATATTGGTGTAAACAATTTTGTGGGTATACCCATATAAAAATATGCAGGAGCATGGAAGAAGTCTGCATTGGCAAACATTTTCTTTTCATCTGCCATCACCTTTTCAACTTCCTCAGCTACTTGATACAAAGTATCATTCTCGGCCAACTGAGATAATTCCTTAGCATATTCTTTTATGACCGCGTTTCTTGGGTCTCTTATTGAGTAAACAGCATGNCCAAAACCCATTATCTTCTCTTTNTTACCTAGCATTTCGATTATTTTTGTTTTTGCTTCTTCTTTTGAAGTCCAGTTTTCAATTAATTCCATGGCTTTTTCATTTGCACCGCCATGAAGAGGCCCTCTTAAGGAACCAATTGCAGCTACAACACAAGAATGAATATCTGACATGGTAGACGCACAGACCCTTGCTGTAAAAGTGGATGCATTAAATTCATGCTCAGCATATAAAATTAATGATACGTCCATAACCTTTNTGTGAAGATCAGATGGTTTTTCTCCATGGAGTATATGTAAAAAATGACCAGCCATACTATCCTCATCATTAACTAGATCAATATCTAAGCCCTCATGAGAGTATTTATACCAGTATGTAACAATTGATGGCATAGTCGCAATCATTCTATTAATTGAGTTCAATTGATTTGAAAACTCTCCTTCTGGCTCAAGGTTTCCTAACATTGAGGTGCCTGTGCGCATAACATCCATTGGATGNGCTGANGACGGGATTTTTTGCAAGACAAGCTTTAATGAGTCTGGAAGATCTCTTTGATTTTTAAGTAACTGTTTGTAATCATCTAACTCTTTTTGATTAGGTAACTTATCGTATAAAAGCAAATAAGCAACTTCTTCAAAACATGATTTTTCAGCAAGTAACTCTATTTTGTGTCCTCTATAGGCGAGTCCTTCAACTTGACCAACAGTTGAAAGAGAAGTTTCTCCTGCGACTTGACCTCTTAAACCCGCTCCCTCTAATTTTTTTGTCATGAACTTTCCTTATTATTATTCTCAAACTGTTCATCAAGTTGTTTCTCAAAATTGTAATAATCAAGAACTTCGTACAACTCTTCTCGGGTTTGCATTATATCTAACAGCGGCTCTTGTGTCCCGTCTTTAATAATTGAATTATAAATTTTTTCAGCTGATAAGCTCATAGCCCTAAATGCTGTCAATGGATATAAAACCATATCGACACCAACATCGCTAAGTTCTTTTTGCGTAAACAGGGGAGTTTTTCCAAATTCAGTTATATTCGCTAGTAATGGAGCAGAGAAATTATTCTTAAATTCTTTATATTCTTCAATTGAAACCGCTGCTTCAAAAAAAATTCCATCGGCACCTACATCTAAATACTTGCCACATCTTTCAATAGCTTTCTCAATTCCTTCAGATGCAAGAGCATCAGTTCTAGCCATTATAAAGAAAGAGTCATCAATTTTTGCATCTAACGCGGCTTTTAATCTGTCTTGCATTTCATCAATAGAGACAAGTTGTTTATTTGGTCTATGGCCACATCTTTTATCAAAAATCTGATCTTCAATATGCACTGCAGCAACATTTGCATTACCCATTTCAATTATAGTATTTGAGATAGCATCAAAGTCACCCCAACCAGTATCTATATCTACTAATAAGGGCAAAGATGTTGCACTAGTTATTCTTTTTGCATCAATTAATACATTTTCTAAAGTTGTAACACCAAGGTCAGGAAGCCCATAAGAAGCTGCAGCCACTCCACTACCTGATAAATATATTGAATTATGATTTGCTATTTCTGCTAACTTTGCACTGTAGGCATTTATAGTTCCAGGAATAATTAAAGGTTTATTATTTTTTAAGGCATTCCTAAATTTTTGACCAGGTTTCATCTTAATAATATTTAATTCCTCTTATGATTCTATCCCTATTATTTTTTCTTCTCCATCTATTTGTATCTCTCAAACTGTAAACACACCCGCAATACTCTTGTTGATAAAAATGCTCTCTTTTTGAAATTTCTAGCATCCGAGATGANCCACCATTTTTTCTCCAGTTAAAATCCCAATATGTCATATTCTTATATCTTGAAGCAGATCTATGTCCTGAACTGTTTATTTGATCAATATCTTTCCATCTTGAAATTCCAAGAGTGGTTGCATAGATATTAAAACCATTTTCATAAGCAAAAAGTGCTGATCTCTCAAATCGCATATCAAAGCATTTTGTACATCTTTCACCTCTTTCAGGCTCATTTTCTAATCCTTTAATTCTCTCAAACCAATTATCTTTATCGTAGTCTCCATCTATACATTTAAAACCAACNTTTTCACAAAATTTTCTATTTTCATCTTTTCTTATTTCATATTCATCAATTGGATGAATATTAGGATTATAAAAATAAACTGTCGTTTCAATATCTGAAGCAGCAATAGCTTCAATGATTTCTCCACTACAAGGAGCACAACAGCTATGCAGCAAAAGCTTCTTTTCGCCATTAGGTAGATTTAATTTTGGTCTTTTATAGTTATTTAGTTTTAATTTATCAGTCATGTCTGAACAAAAATTGAGTTACTATAAATTGCTTTTTCAAGATCATTATAATTGTCATATGATTCAATTTCAGGATGTTTTGATGATATTTTTAGAGGCGCGTTTATAAAAAATCCTTTATCTGCAACCTCAAACATTTGTATATCATTATGAGAATCGCCGGCCGCAAAACATCTATAACCTAAAGATTTAAACGATTCTATTGCTTGTTTCTTTGCTTGTGGATGTCTGAACTCGTATGAGACTATCTCATCGTCAATAACTTTTAGATTATGACAAAGCAAAAAAGGATAGCCTAGTTTTTTCATTAATGGTTTTGCNACATCATGAAATGTGTCGGATAAAATAACTACCTGAAATTTTTCTCTAAGTTTATTTACAAATGAAAGAGCTCCTGGAAGAAGTTCTAATGAAGCTGCTGCATCTTGAACATTAGACAGCTTTATACCATTCTCTGACATGATTTTGATCCTCATTTCCATCAATTCTCCATAGTCAGGAATATCTCTAGTTGTTTTGCCTAGTTCTTTTATTCCTGTATTTGCAGCAACTCTCTCCCAAACTTCTGGTGTAAGCGTTCCTTCCATATCGAGACAAACTATTTCCATTTTTAATTATTTTTTATTCCATATGGAACATGACCTGAAGTTGTTCTTTTATTAGCATCAATGATATGTTTTTTTTGATCATCAAAAAAGATATCAGCATCGAAAGATTCTAAAAATTTATTTTTAGACATGCCTCCTAAAAATAATGATTCATCAATACGAACTCCCCAGTCTCTCAAAGTTTTTATTACTCTTTTATCAGATGGAGCTGATCTGGCTGTTATCAAAGCAGTCCTAATTGGACATTCATTAATTTGGAATTCATTTTGAATCTTATTTAGTTCAACAAGAAAAGATTTGAAAGGGCCCTCTTTTAATATACTTTTTGAATTTACCTCATTATCAATGAATGCCTTGAGTCCGTCTTTTTGGAAAACTCTTTCGGATTCATCAGAAAAAATTACAGCATCTCCGTCAAAAGCGATTTTTAGTAAATCTGATGAAGATTCTCTCCTGGAGCTATCTGATCGAGACATAATAGTTGCTGCAGCAACATTGCTTTCAATCGCAAGTTTTACATCTTCTATATTGCTTGACAAAAATAGGTGTACTCCAAAATCTTTGACATATCTATGAGGACTCTCTCCACCACAAAATGCTGCTCGTGATATATTCAAACCATGAGATTCAATTGAATTTCTTATTCGTAAGCCAGTGTCCGAAGTATTTCTTGACAATAAGATTACCTCAATACGATTTTCTTTCTCATAAAGATCGTTTATCTTCAAAATTTTTTTTACTAGGCCGAAAGCCTCACCCGGTTCTAGAGTTTTATCTTCATTTTCAATCTGATAGTCCTCATATGACTTGAGTCCCTCTTTTTTATATATTTCATGACTCTCATCTAAATCAAAAAGAGCTCTTGAAGAAATNCCAATTATTAATTTTGATTTTTTTAATTTCATTTAACTTGAATAAAACATATTAAATATATTATACTGTATATATATTCAGTATTTATTATTGCTATGAAAGAAATTACATCACAACAACAAAGAGTATTAGATTGTATTCAAATTTACTTAAATAAAACAGGTTTTCCGCCAACCAGAGCTGATATTTGCAGAGAATTAGGCTTCAAATCACCCAATTCNGCAGAAACTCATTTAAGAGCTNTAGAAAAAAAAGGGTTTATATCTATTGAAAGCGGNGCNTCNAGAGGNATATCTATTATAGGTAATNGNGATTTAAGTTCGAATATNGATAATAATTACCCAGTTATTGGNCTTGTTGCAGCTGGCTCGCCAACACTTGCAGAAGANAATATTGAAAATAANATNAGTTGNCCTGATGATTTTTTTANTTCTAGCTTTGATTATTTTTTAAAAGTTAAAGGTCTAAGNATGAANGATGCTGGNATCATGGAAGATGATTTAGTTGCAGTNAAAAAAACACATGATGTTAAAAATGGTGACATTGTAATTGCGAGAATTGATGATGAGGTGACAATTAAATTTTTAAATCGGAAATCACCCAAAATTNTTGAACTNGAACCTGCCAACGATGATTTTCAAAACATAATAGTAGATCTTGAACACGAAGATTTCACTATTGAGGGAAAAAGTGTAGGTTTACTTAGAAGGAACTAATGAATAATATTTTGTTTCTTTGAAAAACTTTCAATTTGTTTTTCAAAAAATTCGTCTAGATCACTAACACTACCACTAACACTTTCAATTCCTGCTCTAATCATTTCTTTGGCAACAGCCAATTCTTGACCTTGCAAAAAATCCTTGGATTCTCTAGAAAATTCAATTTTTACTATTGGATTTTTATGATCATCAGATCTTCTTAAAACGATTGTTCCGTCTGGTAGCTGAGCAAGCTCTAGGTAATTTGCCATTGATTCTCCTTTAAATTAAAAGCTTAACACTCATCAAGCATTTTGCGAAGCAAGTCTTTGAATGTTTCATATTTATCTAATAATAAATTAAATTTTTTCAAGTCGTTAGATTGAGTTGAAACAATTAAATTATCATTATCCTTTTGCAAAATATTTGATTTGAAAAGATTTATTTGATTAATAAATCCATTTTGGCCTATCTCATTTACTATGATATTAGATATTGTGCTGATTTCACTTAGCTCTCTCCACTTATAAAAAAAATTTAGTGTATTGAAATCTTTTAAATCATTTTTAAAATACGAAGAAACTTCGTCTGCAAAATAAGTTAGGCTTTTCTCACAACAAGTCAAAAATAAAAGTTGATTTTGATTGTCTTCAACTGTTTGGTCAAATGTTAGCTTTTTAAGAATATCTTGGGATAAATCTTGATAAAGATTTGAAAGCTCTTTCTCATTCACAACTATTTTTTTGTTTCTAGCCACTCGCCATTTGTATATGCAGCGGTCCACTTTGTCTTTTTTCCATCTTTCTCAGATGCAACATAGTGAACATCTTCATTGCGGTTGTAGCGAATCACATAAGGATTTCCCTCTGAATCATACACAGGCGCACTGAGAAGATACTCGTGTTTATTTTTATCAGGTAAAAACCTACAAGCCTGCACAATTTCATTAGATAAATCTTTTATTTCAGATACTTTAGGTGCTCGTGTTTCTCTATTTTTTGGATACTGACTTGCGGCAAGAAATAGCCCTTTCATACTATCTCTTAATAAATAATGGTCCTCACATTTTAAACATTTTAAATTAGGAAGCTCAATAGGCTCCATTGTCAAAGGTTTTGGCTCTCCATTTCTTTGAAGAGCTCTTGTAGCTTTACAATTATCATTTTGACATTGAAAATATTTACCAAACCTGCCTGTTTTTAATTGCATATCTGATCCACACTTGTGACATTCTAGGGTAGGACCATCGTATCCTCTAATTCTGAATTGACCTTCTTCAACAAGATATCCATCACAATCAGGATTTTTGCCACATACATGTAGTTTTCTTGATTCATCCATCAAATAGTTATCCATACTTGTACCACACTTTGGACACCTTTTTTTGATTAGAAGATTTTCAGCTTCTTCANTNTCATCAATGCTTATTGCTTCATCACCCGAAATAAGATTTATTGTCTCCTTACATTTTTCATCACCAATATTTTGATATCCTGAACAACCGAGAAAGACTCCATTAGATGAGTTCCTAATTACCATAAAAGCTTTTCCACATGGACAAGAAATATTGGTTTCAATTGGGATATTCCCAGGTCTCATACCTGTTGATTCGTCGGATGCTATATGAAGATCTTTTTGAAAAGATTCATAAAAATTATCAAGAACATTTCTCCAGTCCGCNTTACCATTAGCTACTTTGTCGAGACTATTCTCTAAATTTGCAGTAAAGTCATAATCCATAATGTCGTCGAAACTTTCTAATAATCTTTCAGCTACGATATGACCAATTTTTTTTACAAAGAATCTTTTATTCTGAATTTCAACATACCCTCTGTCTTGAATAGTTGAGATTATATTTGCATATGTGGAAGGTCTACCAATACCTTTTTTTTCTAGTTCTCTAACAAGTGCAGCTTCTGAAAATCTTGATGGCGGCTTCGTATACTTTTGCTCTAAATTGATATTTTCAACTGTTAGGGAATCTCCTTCATTGAGTGATGGAAGAATATCTTCCTCCTTTGAGGAGGTTTTGAGAACTTTTGTAAAGCCATCGAAAACTAATTCTCTACCTTTTGCAACAAAAATATGTTCATCAACAAATGTTTTTGCAGATGTAGATAAGTATTCAGCATCAGGCATTTGAGATGCAACAAATCTCTCCCAAATTAATTTATAAAGTTTTACTTCTTCTTCGCTTAAATTTATTAAATCAGATGAACGTAAAAAAGTGTTTGTTGGCCTTACAGCTTCATGTGCCTCTTGAGCATTCTCTGTGCTTGAATAAATTCTTGGAGCATTTGTAAGATAATTTTCGCCGAGATTCTCATTTATGAAATTTCTTGCATCATTAATTGAGTCTTTGCTCAGGCTAGGTGCATCAGTCCTCATNTAAGTTATATATCCAGCTTCATAAAGCTTTTGAGCTACTCTCATTGTNCTTTTGACATTGAATCCTAGCCTTGTNCTTGCAGATTGTTGTANCGTTGAGGTNATAAAAGGTGGCTTTGGTTTAACCTTTACAGGTTTTTTTATGATTTCATTAATTGAGAGTTGGTTATCATTTATCTTATCCCTTATTAGTTTTACATCTTCTTGTTTAAGCAAAGGATCATTTTTTCTTCTATTAAGANTAANTTTAAGTTTTTCGTTTTGTTTAGATACAACATCCANATCAATTTCCCAAAACTCTTCTGGAATAAATTCTTGAATAGATCTTTCTCTCTCATCAAGAAGTCTCAAAGCTACAGACTGGACCCTTCCAGCTGATAGACCTCTTGCAATTTTTTTCCATAACAATGGTGATAATTCGAAACCAATTACTTTGTCTAAAAATCTTCTAGCTCTGTATGCTTTTACTAAATCAAGGTCTATTTCTTTAGGGTCTAAAAATGATTCATTGATTGCATCTTTTGTTATCTGGTTAAATCTAACTCTTGAATAATTGTATTTTTCAGATCCTAGAGCTTCTTTAAGATGCCAAGCAATTGCTTCACCTTCTCTATCTAAGTCTGTCGCAAGATATATATGCTCACAATTTTTAGCTATCTTTTTAAGATTTTTTATAACTTTTTCTTTCTCTGGAATAATTTGCCAAACTGCTTCCCATCCATTATCCGGATCAATTCCCATCCTTCTGATAAGTCTTTTTCTTTCATTTATAGATTTTAATCTCGCCTTTTCCTCAGGACTTATGTTTTTAGGTGTTGTAAAACGTTTCACATCAGATGAAGCTTTTTTTGGAAGATCCCTTATATGTCCAACACTCGATTCGACAATATAATTAGGTCCCAAATACTTGGATATTGTTTTAGCTTTTGCTGGTGATTCAACAATTACGAGTGATTTTGACATTAAAATATAACTTCCTTTTTTATAAATATCATTAATTAACTCTGATTGGCAAGTTTATTTCATAAATAATTTATTTTCTTAATGATATTTTCCAGAACACTAATACCCTCCTTTTCTTGCCATAAAAATGTTACAGAAGAGTTAGTAAAAATAATTTCCATAAGATTTGGAGAAATATCATTTATAGCATTTATCATAGATTCAAATCCATTTTCATACTTTAATTTGACGGGAGAATACAAGATAAATTCATTTTTGTCTCTAATAAAATGACCCTCTTTAATGTTTGAAATATTTTTAATCTGATAACTAACGCTTATTGACTGATCGTTTTTAAAGGAATTTTTACTATAAAGTGTNGAGGTTATGTTGCAACCAAGTAACTTTGCAGACATTCTAAGTTTTGATATTTCTCTGGATGCTTTTGATGGCATAGCAATAGAAATTGAACCTATTAATAATANAGCAGCAAANATGAANACTAGTATTTCTGACATTANTGNTTANGTTTNAGAAATGATNTGAATTTTTNACANACNAATGACANAGAAANNTNNTCNAGAATAATTNCATTCATGACTGAGANATCAATATTTTCTNTNAACAGTCTGTNAAGCATCTAAAAATTCCACATTAGCTCAAGGAAACAATCTTCAGATGATGAAATGTCATTATTAGAAATGCTCGAATAGTCAGAAAGATAGCTAGATCTTCCTTGCACTCTGCATCCAATATTAGTATTCATGTCATTAAAAATTTCNAGCATCAATCCTATATCAACTTGCCAATTATGAGTTTTCATTCCATCGTCTAGCTCTAATATATAGTTTTTGTTTGCGCCTTCCACGGTGTAAAACATATTCTGACTAGAAGTTTTCGAGTAATCTAAGCCATATTCTATGGTCATGTATGGCATAACTTTAAATTTAGATTTTGCAAATAAATAACTTATGTCTGTTCCGATTGATGCCTTGGCATTTGATAGTGTTAACTCATCAAAGGTCAGTGCTGTCTCACCTCCTATTTCACTATATCTATCAAACTCTGTGTATGAACCATCAACTCTAAGATAGGGATTAAATTGCCAATTAGTTGATTCATTGGCAAGCGAGCGAATTAGTGCAAGAGACGCATATAGTTGATCCGCTTCTCTTTCACCTTTAAGAAGCTCTTCTCCGTCTAATCGATCAGTGTTAAAGTCTAACTTGTTGACTCCAAAAATATATTGTAAAGCACGCCTTCTATCTTCAAATTTGCCATATGTTGAAAGACTATAGTTCTTTGACTCAACATGGGAATCATGATTTCTGTCTATTGGTTTACTTTCACCTAAGCCCAAGGCAAAACCAAATAAATCACCATCATCACTATCACTCATTAATTTATCAATCCCTATGTGAAAAGATCTCTCATCCAGAATTCTTGGACTAGGCTCAGTTTTACCCAGTGTAAATTCTCCAAATTCACCATCAATCCATAGAGACCAATCGCCAATCACTTCCTTAAGTTCACCATCAGCTGTTACTTTCACAGGATCCGAAGCCCATGCTTTAATGTCAGACTTTAATTGATCTAAATCTTGTGAACTGTCAGCTTGCTCTTGATTATCATTTATATCTGCGACTTGAGTTTTTAAATTAATATCGTCAAAGGCTACATCTGAGTCGTTGATTTCTGCGTTAGTAACTTCTAAATCTGACTTGGATGAAGTCTGTNCTATTGATGATGTTGATGTTCTAGGATTATCAAAGTCTGATATACAGAAATAATTTGCATTAGGATCTGTCCATGCTTTCATATCATCTGTTAATGTATGGGTATATACCAAGTTATTTCCTAAAATTGAATTGGTCGATTCTAATAAAGTCACAATAATATTCCTGTCTCCCTGAATAAAACCAAATCTGTCTTGTGGTATATCATCAATGTTGATGGTGGCAGATTTTTGCCCAGCATCTATATTTAGTACTCCTTCCCCATAAGAGAATTCTTCTTCACCTGATGAACCAGAAACATTGAAATCTACTGCAATATTTTCAGATGCTATCTCAGATAAATGAACTTTAATCTTTAAGGATTGTGAGGTTTTAGGACCAGTAGAATTGATTGAACAAAACTCAACGATTGGCAACTCGACAAAATTATCGTCAAGTTCATTCACACCAATAGTTTGGATTGAATCAATTATATTATTGTTAAAATTAACCCTTAAACCTTGTCGAGATGATGTTTTCATTCTTTTAGAAATTACATCAACATTTCGATCAACCCACCTTGTTGCGATCTGTGTCATAGCTTTTGCATTGTCAATTACAGGTTGCTTAAGGGTGGGATCAGTCAATACTATAGGTGTTTTAAAATTAAACTCATTTTTGTCACTAATGCCTTTATAAGAGTTGCCCAAAATATCCTCAAATACAGTATTCTCAATTAAAACGTAATATTCTGTTTCATACTCAAGATCTGTAGGTAAATCAATCGTGATGATCTCCGTCCCACAACCACTTACAATTTGATTTGGCAGACTTACAGCAAATGAGGAAGAATTATCCTCTGATTCAATATTAATAGTTCCTGATTCACAATTAACATCTTTATTAAATGTCAAAATAATGTCGCTATCAATTGGGACCCTTGTACTATCATCTTGAGGACTTGTTGATATTAAAATTGGTCTTTTATCTTCGTCGTTTGCCAATATTGTATGAGTGTAAATGTTGTCATCACCTAAGGCTGCGTTAGTTGGATTGGATAATGTGATGATTATAGTTTCATCAGACTCTGCAAGATCATCATCGATGATATTTGGAATTGTTATGATGCTGGTATTTTCACCAGGACCTATTATTAGAGTGCCTGGCTCTAAATCGAAGTCAATGCCTGAACCAGTCGCTGTTCCTGTTAATAAATAGTCCACAGTTATCTCTCTGCCAGATACC
>FUFK010042028.1_pt1 | contig 16503 bp, 24 predicted proteins | sample 1021851 | NCBI WGS metagenome assembly FUFK01 (sample SAMEA51879418, study PRJEB19060) | metagenome | reverse complement strand
TGTTATCTGGTTTCGCGAACGCTCAAGTAAAACCAGAAGGATCTGGCGTAACTTTTGACAACGCACAAGAAACTTTCACAGCTAGATACACGCACGAAACAATCGCTTTAGCATTTGCGATCACAGAAGAAGCTATCGAAGATAATCTTTACGATAGACTTGCTTCTAGATACACAAAAGCATTAGCGAGATCGATGGCAAACACTAAGCAAGTAAAAGCTGCGAATGTATTAAACAATGCATTTAACAGTTCATTTGCTGGTGGTGATGGTAAGGAGCTATGTGCTACTGACCACCCAACGATTGCTGGAACTTTCAAAAATGAGTTAAGCACATCTGCGGATCTTAACGAGACTTCACTAGAACAATCGTTAATCGACATCGCAGCGCTAACTGATGAGAGAGGTCTAAAAATTGCAGCAAGAGGAGTAAAAATGATTATTCCTTCTGAGCTTCAATTTACTGCTGAGAGATTGATGAAGTCTCAAGGTAGAACGGCTACAGCTGACAATGATATCAACGCAGTAGTATCAATGGGGATGATTCCTCAAGGTTATGTAGTGAACAACTACTTAACTGATACAGACGCGTTCTTTATCAAGACAGATGTACCTAACGGATTAAAAATGTTCGTTAGATCGCCTATCAAAACAGCAATGGAAGGTGACTTCGATACTGGAAACGTTAGATACAAAGCTAGAGAGAGATATTCATTTGGATTCTCAGACCCTAGAGGTATCTTTGGTTCACCAGGTGCGTAATCACTAGATAATTAAATTAAAAGGGGGCTTTCGGGCCCCCTTTTTTTATGATAAGAGAGAAAGGCAAACCATGAAAAACTTCCGTGTACAGATCAGAGCATATGGCTACTATAGCGACTTCAATGTGGAGTCTGAGGATAATAGTAAAGCTTTTGAAAATGCACTAGTTGACAAGCTAGGAAAAAATGATATAAAATGGGAGAAAGATGGATTTATTAGTAAGTCCAAAATATGGGTAACCTATGAGGAGGTTATAAATGCAAACGCACATCAGAGACCTTTACAAAGCGAAGAGGGGTCTCGAAACAGAGTGGGCGGTACAGCAACGGGATAACCAAAGATATACTTTGGATATGGTCCGGATTGACAACAAGATAAGAGAAGTTGTTAATCAGATTAAGCAGGAAGAAGCTAAGTTAGCTAATCTTGCTAATAAGATTGAAGATGCTGCACCCAGCGTTTCAGTAGCTACGTAAACAAAAGCTACATCGTTGAAAACGTAACTTCACTACAGGATCTCTTGCACTTCTTAAAAATCTGATATATAAAATCCTTACTATACAATTAATTAGAATACTGACGCGTATAGTCGACGGCCTAGAGACAGTATTCGGAAAACTAGGAGGATATAATTATGGCAAGTACAACGTTTAACGGCCCGGTACGTTCGGAAAAAGGTTTCCAAGTGGCAACCAAAAATACGTCTACTGGAGCAGTAACAACTAGAATGAGTTCAGGTATGCCTGACTTAACTGGTTTATCAATATCAGATGTAGCAACAGCTTCTACTCTAACTTTAGCAGCAGACACTATCTCAGTGGTAGATTACACAGGCGCAGCAGCTTGTGCAGCCACTTTACCTGCAGCGACGGCTGGAACAGTTGTTGTTTACGCACAAGCTAAAGATACAGCAGGCGGAACTGCAACTTTAAGTTTTGACTGTGCTGGATCAGATGTTTTTGCAACAGGATCTGTAATTGAGTCAAGAGGTTCATCAGAAGTAACTTTTGATACCTCAGCAGCGAATGAAACTTTATTAACTTTCACTCCTGCTGACGCAGCAACAAATCTTTTTACAACTGGAAGCATGATTGCTTTTATTTGTTACGAAGATGGCACATACCACATTGCTTCAAAAATGGGTGGTGCGGCTGACGCTACTACAGGTGCATTTGTATTCGCATCTTAATAGTTAATTATCTTGGTGGGAAAATTTGAGACTTTTTGATCTTGATACCCACCAAGACCAATAAGGAGATAAAAAAATATGAAAAGTGATGTAAAATCTGTAAGAGTTACAGGAACTGGTTCGGTGTTCGCAGGAAGAACAAGATTAAGAGGTATAGTTCTTGTGTCTGACAGTGGAGGATCAGCTGGAGGAATAACTTTACAAGATGGAGATTCAGTAACTCAGTTCCAAGGTGACGTTGCAAATGGTGATGTTTTCGCATTAAATATTCCAGAAGATGGAATAGTTTTCAAAGGTGGAATGACTGTTTCTGCAATATCAAACTTAACAGCTGCTACGTTATTAATAGATAAGTAGGAGGTTAGATGGCTAACACTACTTCGGGCACAACAACTTTTGATAAAACATTTGCTATCGACGAGATAATCGAAGAGGCTTATGAGAGAATTGGTTTGCAAGGTGTATCTGGTAATCAGTTACGTCAGGCAAGAAGATCTCTTAATATTATGTTTCAAGAGTGGGGTAATAGAGGACTTCACTATTGGGAAGTAGCAAACAACTCAATTACATTAGTTAGTGGTCAAGCAGAATATACAATGTTTAGATCAACAGGTGATGGCACTTCTAGTACCACAGCTGTGTATGGTGTTGACGACGTATTAGAAGCTGTTTACAGAAACTCTTCAAGTGTTGATTCACCTCTTACAAAAATAAATAGATCTACGTATCAAGCTTTATCAAATAAAACATCAACAGGTCAACCATCACAATATTTTGTACAAAGATTTATAGATAAAGTTACAATCACTTTATACTTAACACCAGGTTCATCAGANGCTGGTAATTTTATTAACTACTATTATGTAAAAAGAATACAAGATGTTGGTGANTACACTAACGCAACAGATGTTCCNTACAGATTTGTACCNTGNATGGCATCAGGNTTAGCTTATTACTTATCACAAAAATTTAAACCTGAANTAACACAACAAATGAAANTNTTNTANGAAGATGAATTACAAAGAGCNTTAGCTGAAGATGGTTCTTCTTCAAGTTCATACATAACCCCTAAAACTTATTATCCAAATGTCTAATTTTGCAAAAGGTAAATTCGCTAAATTCATATCTGATAGATCAGGAATGGAATTTCCATACAAAGAAATGGTTAAAGAATGGAATGGTTCTAGAGTGCATGTATCTGAGTTTGAACCAAAACAACCACAATTACAGCCAAAACCACATGGTGCTGATCCTGAAGGTTTACCAATGGCAAAACCTGATAGAACAGAGCCAGCGACAGATAGATTATTACCAGGAAACCCTTTTAATATAACATCTGGTAGCACCACAATTACAGTGACAGAGCCAAGTCATGGAAGATCTACTTCAGACACAGTGGTTTTTAGAAACGTAGATGGATCGCCTGGAGGTGTAGCGTTTACAGCATTTGAAAATTCTTCAGGATTTAGTATAACTGTAACAGGAACAAATAATTATACATTCACATTAGGATCAACTCCTACTGTGACTGAAAGAGCAGGAGGAATGTTTGTAACGGCAGGGCCGGTAACATTGACACCATAATGGCAGGATTAAGTTATTCAGGATTAATTACACAAATTAGAAACTACACAGAGGTAGACTCTAATGTTTTAACAGCAGATCAATTAGAAAATATTATTTTAAACGCACAATATAGAATTATGCGTGATGTCCCTATCGATGCTGATAGAAAGCAACAACAAGGTAATTTGGTTACAGGTCAAGAAACAATAAATGCTCCAGGAGGATGTCTATTTATTAGAGCCATACAGGTATATGACTCGACTTCAGCTATAACAGGAGCTAATAGATTTTTAGAAAAGAAAGACGTCACGTATTTACAGGAGTATATTCCATCAACAGAAACAGCTAAAAGAGGGCAACCTAAATATTACGCTATGTTTGGAGGAGCCACTGGGGACGGAGATACCAACTCAGGTAGAATAATGTTTGCCCCTGTGCCTGACACTACATATAAATTTAGGGTTCATTTCAATAAAATGCCAGCTACTTTGGCCTCTGATAATACGACAAACTATATCAGTCTGAACTTCCCTAATGGCCTATTATACTGCTGTCTGGCCGAGACATATGCTTTCTTAAAAGGTCCACAAGATATGTTGACATTATACGAACAAAAGTATAAACAAGAGGTAGACAAGTTTGGTGTAGAGCAAATCGGCAGAAGAAGAAGAGATGACTACACAGATGGCGCCGTTAGAATAACTGTTCCGTCGACAAACCCGTAAAAATTAGGAGTTAAATTATGGCAATAACATCAGCAATCTGTAATAGTTTCAAAACTGAAATCTTAACAGGCACTCACAACTTTACTGCATCAAGTGGGAATACTTTTAACTTAGCGTTGTACACAAGTGATGCAACGTTAAATAAATCTACAACTGCGTATACAACTTCAAACGAAGTTTCTGGTTCTGGATACACTGCAAAAGGAAACGCACTTACAAGTGTAACTCCTGCTTTATCTTCAGACACTGCAGTTTGTGATTTCGCTGACACAAGTTTTACATCTGCTTCTTTTACAGCAAGAGGATGTTTAATTTTTAATGACTCAGCAACTGGTGATCCAGCGGTTTGTGCAATCGATTTTGGTTCTGACAAAACTGTATCAAGCGGAACTTTCACAATTCAGTTTCCAACAGCAGACGCAAGTAACGCGATCATCAGAATAGCGTAAGGAGGGTTAACGGATGTCCGTTACTCAAACCTTCACAGTAACGGTAGTCTCTACTGGCTCCGGTAATAAATATTATATTGATGGTGTACAGCAAGCCACGGTTGAATTAATCGAAGGTAATACCTATCGTTTTAATCAATCAGATATTTCAAATAGATTTCACCCATTAAAATTTTCAGAAACTTCAGATGGAACGCACGGCGGTGGAAATGAATACACAACCGGTGTAACCACTAGTGGAACTCCAGGTGATGAAGGTGGTTCTTCCACTTACACACAAATTGTTGTCGCCACTGGTGCTCCAACTTTATATTATTATTGTACAAATCACTCCGGAATGGGTGGACAAGCAAACACTCCTGCAGGCGATGCATGGAGTATAGGAACTTGGAGTACAAACTCTTGGGGTGCTCAAAACGCAGTCACAGTTCCACTCACAGGACTTTCTGCAACAACATCAGTTGGTGATGGCACAAACATGGGTGTGCCTCGAACTGGATGGGGTGGTAATCTTTGGGGTAAAAATGAGTGGAATGAACTAGCAGATAATACAGCAGAACTCACAGGCTTAGGATTAACTGCATCTTTAAATGCAGATGGATTATTATCTTTTCAATCAAATGGTTGGGGTAGAAATACTTGGAACTCAGAACCTTGGGGTGAGAGTGATAATCCTGTAGTAAGTTTAACTGGACTTGATTTAACTTCATCTGTTGGTGATGGAACTAATATGGGTGTTCCTCAAACAGGATGGGGTGGTCGAACATGGAGTACAGGAGAATGGGGAGCAGTAAACGATCAAGGTGTAGAATTAACAGGTCTATCAATGACATCTTCTCTTGGAACTTTAGAAGCTTACAATGAAGTTGGTTGGGGCCGTGACGGTTGGGGTGAAGAAGCTTATGGTAGAGCAAATGACGCTACAGCTGTATTAGAAGGTTTTGGATTAGAAACTGGTTTAGGTAATAATACTTGGGGTGCAAAAGGTTGGGGTAATAACTCTTGGAATTTATTTGCACTAGATGATGTTGCAAGTGCAATAGGAATAACAGGAAATTCTTCAACATCTTCTCTTGGTTCGTTAGATTTTGTAATAAGTCCAACTGCAGCTTTAACCGGAGTATCAATGACTTCTTCAGTAGGAACTGTTGATGCAGAAGATGTTCAAACACCAACTGGTCAGTCCGCAACTTCTTCTGTAGGATCAGTAGTCATAGAAACCGCTTATGATATAACTGGTGTTTCTGCAACTATTTCTTTAGGTTCTACGGACGAAAATTCAAATCCTATAATATTACCAACTGGAGTATCAGCAACTTCNAGCGTAGGTTCTTTAGCACCTGCTGATATTATGGGCTTGACTGGGGTGTCTGCAACGTTTAATATAGGCACAACAACAATTAACTCAAGTTTAGACTTGACGTTAACTGGACAATCAGTAACATCAAATGTAGCTGGTTTTGGCACTGCTTCAGGATTTGGAATTCAAGCTTATTCTGATGTTGACACAGGTTCAAATACTAGTTATACAGATGTTGCGTAAGCAAAATTAGGAGTTAAATTATGGCATCAACATATACACCTCTCGGTATAGAACTTCAGGCAACTGGTGAAAATGCGGGTACATGGGGTACAAAGACAAATACAAATTTACAAATTTTTGAACAAATAGTCGGTGGGTTTACACAGCAATCAATAGCAGGTGGAGCACAGACTACAACTTTATCTGTTTCTGATGGATCAACTGGTGCAGTTTTATCTCACAGAATGATTGAGTTCACAGGTACGATTACAGGAAATCAAGTCGTAACAATTCCTTTAGATGTTCAAACTTTTTATTATTTAAGAAATTCAACATCAGGTGCTTACACAGTACAATTTAAATATGTGTCTGGATCAGGTGATTCATTCACTTTCGCAACAACAAACAAAGGTGATGCCGTTGTTTTTGCTACTGCGAGTGATGGAACAAATCCTAACATTCTTACATTACCAGCTGGTGATGTAACTACGGGTGGGACACAAACTTTAACAAATAAAACATTAACAGCTCCAAAATTTGCAGACGCAGGTTTTATTGCAGATGCTAATGGAAACGAACAACTTATCTTTCAAACAACATCATCAGCAGTAAACCAAATTGATGTAACTAATGCAGCAACAGGTAATGCTCCTTCATTAACAGCAACTGGTGGAGACACAAACATCAGTTTAAATTTAGCTGGAAAAGGNACAGGTTCTGTAACAGTAGGTGGATCTGCAGCTAAAGTTGCAGGTAAAGAAACTATTTGGGTTCCTGCAGTAGCTATGTACCCTAACACTACAAATGGTGCAGAAGCTGGACAAGTTGAATTATCAAATGGACCTGAAATTAAAACTTTAGATTTTGACAAAGACTCTGATGAGAATGCTCAGTTCGCTGTTGCTTTTCCAAAATCTTGGAATGAAGGCACAATAACTTTTCAAGCATTCTTTACAGCAGACTCAACAAACACGGGAACTGTATCTTGGGACTTAGCAGGAGTTGCAATCGCAGATAATGATTCTTGTAATACTGCTTTTGGAACAGCGGTTGCACCGACAGCAAAAGCTCACAGTGGTACAGCAAATGATTTAGACGTTACAGCAGAAAGTGGAGCAGTTACTATAGCTGGATCACCTAGTACAGATGAACAGGTATTCTTTCAAGTAACAAGAGACGTATCAGACGACTCTTTAACTGCAGATGCCAAACTATTAGGAATTAAATTATTCTTCACTACAGACGCTGCTAACGACGCATAAGGAGAATAAATGGCAGGATTTGGTTATACAATTCTAGGTTTCGGATCTGGGGGAGAAGCAAAAGTAGAGTTTGACTACTTAATCGTAGCAGGTGGTGGCGGTCTTTCAACTGGCCCAGCATGTGGCGGTGGAGGAGCAGGCGGACTTCTAACAGCAACCGGAAATAAAATAGCAAAAGGAACACAACTAACAGTAACTGTTGGATCTGGAGGAACAAGTTCAGCTCCAAACAGAGTCGGCGGTGACTCTTCTGTTATTGGAGGAGATTTTTCCATTACAACAAACGGTGGTGGAAATGGTAATGCTTTAACAAGTGACGCTGCTGACGGTGGATCCGGCGGCGGTGGCGGCGGTGCATATCGTTTTAACAGTGGTACAAATACACCTGCAGGTCAAGGTGGATCAGGAAATACACCCGCTACAACTCCTTCTCAAGGGAATGATGGTGGCGATGGTAGTCCATCATTTTTCTCACAAGGACAACCAACTGGACCAGCTGGCGGTGGCGGTGGCGGCGCTGGAGCTGTCGGGCAAACTGCGCCAGATTCTGTTGGTGGCCAAGGTGGTGACGGAGTTCAATCCGCAATAACTGGAACAGCAACTTATTACGCTGGCGGCGGCGGTGGAGCCGGAAACACTCGTGGGCAGGGTGGCCAAGGTGGGGGCGGCCAAGGAGCACCAAATACTGGTGGAACAGGCGCTGCAACTGGGCAATCAAATACAGGCGGTGGAGCTGGGGGCGGAAGCACCCCTCAATCTGGTGGATCAGGTGTAGTTATATTAAGAATTGCAGCTGGAGATTACACAGGCACAACAACAGGTTCACCTACAGTAACTGATGATGGAGATTTTAAAGTAGTAAAATTCACAGGTAGTGGATCAATAGAAATGTAATTATGGCACACTTTGCAAAATTAAATGATCAGAATAGAGTTGTTCAAGTTGTAGTTGTTCATAACGACGTAGCAACTGATGAGGCTGCTGGTGTTGCTTTTTTAAAAAACCTTTATGGTCAAGATACAATATGGAAACAAACATCATATAATACACAAAGAGGAGTTCATCTATTAGGTGGAACACCTCTTAGAAAAAATTTTGCAGGCATAGATATGAACTATGATGAAAGCAGAGATGCTTTTGTTCCCGATCAACCTTTTCCTTCTTGGACTTTAAATGAAGAGACTTGTTTATGGGAAGCTCCTGTGCCTTACAAAGATCCAGAGGCTTCACACCCAATAGACTTTTGGGATGAAGACGCTTACCAAGCTGATACAAATGATCCTAAGACTGCAGGTTGGACAGACTCAGAGTAATACACTATTGACTATTTAATACAGCTGGTATAATTAGCTATATATGAAAGACAAAATTACAGAGGCCAGTGTTCTGGAATTATTTCCCCAAATTGTTTCTATGTACAAAGTTGAAACAAATTTTAATTCTAAACAACTTACACTTATTAAAAAATATTCAGAAGACTGCTATAAGAATGATGGTAATACTACAAGTACAAACAATTTTATCTTAAATTTATCTGCGTTTAAAACTTTAAAAAAACAATTATTAAAAAGAGTTGAATTTCATTGTTATGAAATTTTAAAAATTGATAAAAAAATAAAAGTGTATATTACACAATCTTGGTTAAATTATACCCAACAAAATCAATTTCATCACATGCATTCTCACCCTAACAGTTATTTGTCAGGTGTTTATTATATTAGTTGTGATGATGACACTATTAGTTTTTGGGATTTTAATTACAAACAAATAGATCCTATTGTTGAAAAACAAAATAGATATAACTCTTCACGATGGAATCAACCCACTAATACTCACGATCTTTTTTTATTTAGTTCTGCTTTAAAACACTCTGTTAATTTGAAACAGAACAATGCTACACGAATAAGTTTAGCTTTTAATGTATTTTTAAAAGGAGAAATAGGAAAGGCAAGAAATTTAACCTATCTTAAAGTATGAACTACCAAGTAATATATAGTGGACCTTTATTGTTTAGAGTAAAGATTAATCCGGAAGATATTAAAAATATTAAAAAACTATTTGTAAAAAATAAAAAATTTAGCCACAATAAAAATTTAGCTAGTCTTATAGCTCATACATATAAAATTAATGATTTAAATTCTTTCTATGAAGTATTAACACCTTATCTTAACGCTTTTAAAATTGCTTATAGACAATGGTATAATAAAGAAGCAAGACAAGTTGATATTATTCAAGCGTGGGTAAATTTTATGAAAGCTGGAGAAGCCAATCCTCCTCACATACATAATCAATGTAATTTTTCTTCTGTGTTATATACAGATATACCTAAAGGTTTAATAAAAGAAAATAAAACTTATACAAACAATGGGACAAAACCTGGTGATATTGATTTTAATTTATACCCTTATGTACCAGATTTTATAGCTCAATATAGTTGTCTACCAGAAGTTGGAGATTTTTTTATTTTTCCATCAAAACTAGTTCATTCTGTTAATCCATTTAAAAGTAAAGGAATTCGTGTTAGTGTAGCCACTAATTTTAGAGTACATTCTAAAGAAAATGAATAAAGATATTAAACATTACATAGCATACTATCCTAATTTTTTTGACAAAAAAATTTGTAACAAAACAATAAAAGAATTAAAAAAACAAAAATTTTTTAAACACCAATTTTATAGTGCAACTAAAGATGCTTCTTTTCATCTTTCCGGTGAGGAAGAGTTATCTGTTGCTTATGTGGAGAGCATGGAAAAACTTCCAAGTACACATAAATTTATTCAAGATAAATTGTGGTACGCAATAAAAGCGTATATTGAACAACATAATTTTTCTTGGTTTGGTGATTGGTCAGGTTACTCAGCTATAAGATATAATAAGTATGATAAAAAAACTAGAATGCATTCACATTGTGATCACATACATTCTTTGTTTGATGGAGAAAGAAAAGGTATACCAACACTATCAATTATTGGTTGTTTGAATGATAACTATGAAGGAGGAGATTTAGTTTTTTTCACAGACACACCTATAAAAATGAAAGCAGGAAGTTTACTTATCTTTCCGTCTAACTTTTTATACCCACATGAAGTTAAGTTAATTACGAAAGGAACAAGATATTCTTTTGTATCTTGGGTATGGTAAATGTCTAATAGACCTTTTTATTGGTATTGGCACAACATGTTAAACTTAAAACAAGTTAAACAACTTAATAAATTTATAGAGAGAAATTACAAAGAAGATGAAAATGAAAACTTAGGTGCAATAGGACCTAATGGAGAAAAATTAAAGAACTTAAAAACAAAAATTATAAATTATGAAAAAGTAAAAAAACATATTCATCACATAGTAGAAAGTGTATTTTTAATTAACAGAGATCAATTTGGTTTTGATCTTTATAACTATAGTGATCAAAATGGCACTCACTACAACGTCTATGATTCTAAAACTCAAGATAATTATGATTGGCATATTGATAGGTCTTTATTCCCTTATACAGACATGAAACTTACTGTGATAATTAATTTATCAGAAAAGTTGTTTGAAGGAGGTGACTTGTTTATACAACAAACAGAAATTGTAGGTGTGCCAGAACTAAGACAGATAGGAACTGTGATTGCATTTCCTTCGTATGTTAGACACAAAGTTACTCCGGTAACAAAAGGCGTAAGAAAAAATTTAGTATTGTTTTTTAATGGACCAAATTTTAAATGAAAAATAAAGTTGAAATAGTTGATAATTATTTATCTAAAGAAAATTTTAAAATTATAGAAGAAATTACAGGCTCTTCTGATTTTGCTTGGTTCTATTGTCCACATGTAGCTACCATAAGGGACACACATGGTTTTTATCTTGCTCATACTTTCTTTGACAAGAATCAAATATTTAGTTCTCACTTCAAAGATATATCTTTTCTTTGGGAACCTTTAAATGCTAGAGCGTTATTAAGAGTTAAAGCTAATCTGTACACAAGCACAAATAAATTAATAGTTCATAATCCTCACAAAGACTATCCTTTTGAAAATCAAGGCATGGTTTATTCTATAAATGATTGTGATGGTTATACATTTATAAACAATAAAAAATATGCCAGTAAAAAAAATAGAGCTATATTTTTTGAAGCAGGAGAGTATCACAGTAGTACAACTTGCACAGATACAGAGGTAAGAAGAAACATTAATATTAATTATATAAAATGAGCGATAAATACAATTTTAATATATTCCCTTTATTTAGTGATGTGGTTACAACCACCACATTAAAATGTGATGATAAAAAAATATTAAAATCTTTAAAAAAATTAAAGTATGTTAAAAGAGAAGGATCAATCTCAAAAGAGGTAAATTGTCTTATTAGTAAAAACTATAATGTTTTAGATTCATTACCTATATTAAAAGGGGAGATTCATAAAGGATTAAAACTTTACATTAAAGGTTTGATGAAACAAGACACAGGATTTAAAATAACAACTTCTTGGGCCACTCAAACAAAACCAAAGGCTTATTCAAATAGTCATCAACATGCAAACTCTTGGCTAAGCGCTGTTTATTATCCTGAAGGAGATGTTAATTTTAAGATAAGATTTCATTGTCCAAAACCTCAACTATGGTTGGATCATTGTAATGAGTATAATATATACAACTCAAAAACTTATGATATAAAAGCTGATAAAAATATGCTTGATAATTTTTCCAAGCATATTAGCTCATGAAATTTTAACTAATACCTCCAAAAAAATTAGATATTCATTAGCCTTAAATGTTATTCCTCAAGGTAGAATANACGAAGACACAGATAGTGAGCTGATTATATAATTTGAGTATTGTTAAAAGATTTTCCAAATATCTTAGACGCGATAGAATATCCAAAAGAAAAAGTCCTCTTGGAATATTGCAGGTATTATTAAAGGCCAAAACGCTTTTCATAAATTTGATGTTAGAAATATGTTTGAATTACCCAAAGAAGGGCTAGCACAAAAAGGACGACTTAATTCAAAAGCAGACAAAATGGTTCTTGAGGGTGAAAAACAATGGCTTATTTTAGATCTAGAAGAGCTTCATGAATATATACGCAGAGAAAAGAAGCGAAAGGTCTATGTAAATGATTTGATCTCTGATTTAGAATGGACTATATTTTTAGCCAAAAATTAGTATAATGGTATATTATGGCATTACAAAAAGTACAATTCTTACCCGGCTTCAATAAACAAATTACAGATACTCAAGCAGAAGGTCAGTGGGTTGGAGGTGACAATGTTAGGTTTAGATATGGCACACCTGAAAAGATAGGTGGTTGGCAGCAACTAGGTAATAATAAACTAACAGGTTCAGCTAGAGCTATGCACCATATTGTAAATAGAAGTGGTCAAAAGTATTCTATCATTGGTACAAACAGAATCTTGTACGCTTATTCAGGAGGTGTGTTTTATGATATACACCCTATCAGAGCTACAAACACACTTACTAGCGCTTTTACTACAACTAATGGATCAGCTGTAGTTACAATAACTTTTTCTTCTGGTCACAGTCTTGTGCCTGGAGACATAGTATTATTAGATAACTTTAGCACTATCACAGGATCTAATTTTGGAGCTTCGGATTTTGACGATAAAAAATTTATGGTGACTTCTACACCAACAAACGTAACGATAACAATTACAATGCCATCAAATGAAACTGGATCAGGCGCTACAACATCAGGCGGTATTAGAGTTCAGTCTTATTATTCAGTTGGACCAGCAGAACAGTTACCAGGTTTTGGTTGGGGTTTAGCTTCTTACGGTGGTACAGTGGCCAACGCACTTACAACAACTTTAAATGGAGCGATCGATGCTTCTACAACAACTATTGTTTTAACAAGCGTTGTCAACTTTCCAACGACAGGCACAAATCACATACAGATAGGATCTGAAGAAATGTCTTACACAGGAATCTCAGGCAATACATTAACAGGCGTGACACGAGGGGCGAGAGGCACAACAGCAGCATCTCACTCTGATGGTGCAACAATTACAAACACATCTGATTTCGTAGCATGGGGTGAAGCAGCATCTGGAGATTTAGTAATCGATCCAGGTCTTTGGTCAATAGATAACTTTGGTGGTAAAATTATTGCGTTGATACACAACGCACAAGTTTTTGAATGGGACTCAAACGCTGCTAACGCAACGACAACAAGAGCAACAATTATATCTGGGGCACCAACTGCATCAAGAGACATGATCGTATCCACACCTGATAGACACTTAGTATTTTTTGGAACAGAAACCACAATAGGAACACCAAGCACACAAGATGAAATGTTTATAAGATTCTCTAACCAAGAGGATATTAACACTTACACACCTACAGCAACTAACACAGCCGGCACACAGAGACTAGCTGATGGATCTAGAATTATGGGAGCTGTTAGAGGTCGTGATGCAATCTACGTTTGGACTGACACTGCTTTATTTACACAAAGATTTATTGGACCACCTTTTACATTTGGTTTTGCACAGGTAGGTACAAACTGTGGACTAATAGGACAGAACGCTGCGGTAGAGGTAGATGGTGCTGCNTACTGGTTTTCAGAGAACGGCTTCTTTAAATATGCTGGTGCACTACAATCACTACCATGTCTAGTAGAAGATTTTGTTTACAATGATTTAAATACTACAGCTAATCAACTTATTAACGCTGGACTAAACAATTTGTTTGGTGAGATCAACTGGTTCTACTGTTCTTCTGGTGCAACAGTGATCGATAGATGTGTGACTTATAATTACATTGAGTCTACACCTCAAAGACCTGTTTGGACCACAAGCACATTAGATAGAACGACATGGCAAGACTCTGCTGTATTTGGTAAACCACATGCTACAGATTACGATGCTGACTCTAATGACTCTTATGATGTTGTTGGTAACACTGATGGTTGCACAATTTATTACGAGCATGAGACTGGCACAGATCAAGTGACAACCACAGCTACAACAGCAATAACTTCTAACATTGAGTCGGGTGACTTTGATATTAGTCAAGGCGGTGATGGTGAGTTCTTTGCAAAGATTAGAAGATTCATACCAGACTTTGTCTCTCAGACTGGTAACACACAGATTACATTGCAACTAAGAAATTATTCTAACGACTCACAAGCAAGTTCAGCTCTTGGACCTTTTACAGTAACATCATCTACAACAAAGGTGGATACCAGAGCTAGAGCTAGAGCAATATCTTTAAAAGTGGCAAATACAGCTGCACAACAGAATTGGAAACTTGGTGGGTTTAGATTAGATATACAACCAGATGGAAGAAGATAATGGCAAAGATAGTACAAATATTAACACGACCTAGTAAAGAATATAGTCAAGATGTTGCTGATGCACAAGTAAGAGATCTTGACAGTATAGTGCAAAAATTAAATACAACATATCAACAAGAATTAAAGGACGAAGTTGACGCTCAAAACTTCTTTTTAAATTAATGGCAAATAGTTTCGTAAATGCAAAAGTAGATTTAACATCAACAGACAACACAACGTTGTATACAACTCCAACTGCNAATGTTGCTTTGGTAAAATCAATACTAGTATCTAACGATTCTGGTTCTGGATGTAATCTAGATGTTACCTTAACCGATGCTTCTGGTAATGTTTTTAGTTTATTTAAAACTAAGACCATAGCAACTATTACGACAACCGAACTTTTAACTCACCCTCTTGTAGTACAAGAGAGTGAGATACTTAAAGTACAAGCTAGTGACGCGAACGAGCTGCACGTTATAGCTTCTATATTACAAATACAGCCAAGAGAGGTAACAACATAATGACATTGGTAATTAAACCAGAAGATATAATAGAAAAGATAAGTAATAAAAAGACAGGCGAAGTCTACAAAAATGAGGAAGAATGGAAAACAAAAGGAGTTCCAGAAGAGGACATTAGAAGAGACGTAACAGTCATGATGCCAAGCCTTGATTTATTTGGAAAAACCAAGTAGATTGGAGGTTACAGGATTTTTTACCTGCCTTAACATTTAGCTAAATTATGACAATATCAAGAGGACAAATGAAAAGACAATTATATGAAAGTGGCGGAATCATGAGCCTTTCAAAAGAAGGTATTGGTGGCGGTGATTATAGAGGTATTGATATGGGTAGCCGAACAGGTTTTGGTATTCTTAAGAAAGTAAAAAATTTAGGAAAAAAAGCTGTTAAAGGTGTAAAGAAAATTGCAAAGTCTGATGCAGGTAAAATAGCATTGGCTGCAGCTGCAGCTTACTACGCTCCAGGTATTGGGATTAAAGCTAAGTTTGGTCCTGGCATAGCAGGTTTAAAAGCAGCAGGAATAGCAGGTAAATCTGCACTTGGAAATTTTTTCTTAGGGCAACCTGGTGATACGGGTGGTAGAGTTGCAGGCACAGATTTATTTAGTAGACTAGCTAAAGGTATAGGTATAGGTGGTGGTGCTAAAGGCACTGGTACAGGCAGTGGCATTTTTACTAAAGGTTTAGCTTTAGCAGGATTATCAACTTTCTTAACAAGCCAGTTTGGTATGTCTCCAGAACAAGCTGAAGAAACAATAGCTAACCCAGAATCTAGAGCATTATACCTACAAAGATATTATGAAAATTTAAATCCTAACGCTGCACCAGAAGAAGTAGAAGAGTTTGTCGCTGCAAACGTAGCGGAATATTCAACAGGCGGTAGAGTGGGTTTTGCTAATGGTCCAGTATTACCACCAGATACAACACAACCTGTAAATCCTTTTGGACCAAAACCAGGAGACTTTGGAATTGAAGATAACGAATTACCAAACAAAAAAATGGCATCTTATGGTTATTATGATGCTATGTCTGATAGTTATGACATGTATATAGATCTTAGAAACAGAGGTGTAATACCTATGAGCATGAGTTTTAGAGACTTTTTACAATTATCTCAGGAGGGTGGTTTTTTCGAATAATGAGTAGAACTTTAAAAAGACCAATGTTTAGAAGAGGTGGAGAAGTTATGGAAGGTGTCATGACTGGTATTAAGCCTAGAGAAAAATTT
>FUFK010068135.1_pt1 | contig 16509 bp, 23 predicted proteins | sample 1021851 | NCBI WGS metagenome assembly FUFK01 (sample SAMEA51879418, study PRJEB19060) | metagenome | reverse complement strand
AAGCAAACTGTGTGTAGATATCTAAAGGTGATTTCGTGACAGGTGTGCCTGTTAGTATTCTTTTGTAAGCTATATCTTTTGATAATTTCAATAAATTTTTTGTACGTTTAGCGTTGTGTGTTTTGATAACTGTGCTTTCATCAACAATCATCATTGTTTTATTTTTATCTTGCACACTTAAATATTTTTCTAAAAACTTTACACCCTTTGGTGATGATAAAGATTCTATGTTCATTAAAAAAATACTTAATGGAATATGATCTTGTCTTTCTAAAAGAACTGTTAAGTTAGCTTTAGTTACGGGATCTTTTAAACTAGGGTCCCACGTGCTAATGACATATTTTGTTTTTTCATAATTAACAAACTCTGTAATTTCTTTATACCAATTACGATACACGGACTTCGGCGCAAAGATCACACAGTTATCCACANCTTTATAATGATGCAAACCCATNAGNTCCATGATTGCTGTNATAGTTTTACCTGTTCCCATTTCCATCAAATAGGCGAAATTGTTGATGTTTGTATCGTGACAAACTAGTTTTGCCTTTATTTGATGATGGAAAGGTTCCTTCAAAAAAAAGTTAGCCATATANAAAATAATATATTGCATTTTGTTAGGATTTCAAGTATAAGATTCTTATTGAACAATTAAGTGTTTAGCTGACACTTATGGCTTGTGGCGGAACAACGTTTCTAACAGAGGCGTAACGCACAGGGGTGATAGAGTAGGGCCGACTGGCTGAGGCTATCATGAGTAGGTACGAGTACGGTAGATGAAATGTTTATCTGTGTCCAGAAAGTTGGAGGTGAAACAACTAGCCCTCCCAAGCTGTTCTACAAAGGAGGTAATAAATGGCTAACATAATCAATTTTGAAGACCTCAAACAAGATGCAGGTGATTTAAGAAATCTTCAAGANGATGATCTATCNGGATTATCNAAACTCATACAAAGACAATTAGACTTAGACTCTGAAATAGAAAATATGGAAGAGACAATGAAAGAAATGAAAAGAGAAAGAGATNTACTTTCTNNNGAAACAATTCCTACNAAAATGCAGGAACTAGGTATTAACGAAACTACAATGAAAGATGGCAGTAAAGTTACTGTCAAGGAAGGATTTCATTGTAGAATACCTAAAGCTCGAGAAGAAGAGGCACTGCAGTATTTAAAACAAGAAGGCTTGGGTGACATCATTAAGAACCAAGTATCAACAAGTTTCGGAACGGGTGAAGATAATATGGCTGGAGATTTAGCTGGATATATTGAACAAAACTTCGGCATCACCCCNGACGTGAAAAAATCAGTGCACCCCTCGACACTGAAGGCGACNNTNAAAAAGCGNCACGAAGAGGGATTAACGGACCCTGATGATCTTTTTGGGATCTTCATACGTCCAGAAACNAAAATAACAAAAGGAAAAAAATAAATGAATCAACCAAAGAAAAATGAACAAGCAGTTGCAAAAAAAGAATCTTCTGCTGTTGCTGCANCNACNATAGATTTATCNNTNGTNGCACAAGATCAAGGTCAAGGTTTAGCNTCCGTNGANATGGAAAGNATGGCTATACCTTTCTTGAAAATACTCAGCTCAATGTCTCCGCAGACNAAAAAACAAAAGAGTGAGTATGTNGATGGAGCAGAAGAGGGTATGATTTTCAATACTGTCACGGAAGAACTCCATGATGGTACTGAAGGTATCTCAGTTATACCTTGTTACTTTGAGCCTGTTGCACTTGAATGGACAGATAGAGGTACTGGTTCTTCTGCCCCTGTCGTTCACCCTGTGGATACTCCTCTGTGGAATAAAACGAAGAAAGACGCAGAGGGTAAAGCTAGGCTTCCAGAGGGAACTTACTTAGAAAGAACTCACAATCATTACTGCCTCCTTACAAACAGTGAAGGACTCACTTCTCAGGTCCTTATATCAATGAAGGTGAGTGGACTATCTAAGTCTAGAAAGTGGAACAGTCTTGTAATGTCAGCTAAGGTGAAAAATGGTGAGCAAATCATCAATCCTCCTAGTTGGTACTACTCATATACGCTTACCACGAAGCCACAGNNAAATGACAAAGGTGATTGGTATAGCTGGGATATTAAAAGAGGTGATNTCGTTTCGGCAAATCAATACGAAGAAGGCAAACGATTTCACAATGCAGTGAAAAAAGGATCTGTTGAGGTCAACTATGAACAGACGAATGAGAGTTCTGGAANAGATAAACCAGATACTGACAATCCTTTTTAAGGTGCTAGGGGGACTTCGGTCCCCCTCTTTACTGAATGGAAGCGTATCTAAAATTCAAAGAAATATTTGGTGGGTTAACACGTGCCCACGGAGTATTTTATAAAGGGGAAAAGAAAGAGAGTGGCAAAGTTGGTGGTAAAGCTTTTATCATCAAAGAAGAAGTCACTGACAAGCATTGGAAAGACCACATTGAGGGTAATGATCCTAGTCTTGGCATTATCCCCATACGTGATGATGCTACTTGCTCTTGGTCTTGTATTGATGTTGACGATTACTCTATAGATGTACGCAAGACCATACAACTTTACACAAAATTAAATTTACCAATTATACCTTGCCGATCAAAGTCGGGAGGATTTCACTTATTTATTTTTTACAGTGAGCCTGTGCCTGCTCAAGATGCTATCAAAAAACTAACTGAGGTAGCTTCAGTGTTAGGATTTGCTGACTGTGAGATATTTCCGAAACAAGAATCACTTAATGCAGAGCGTGGTGACACAGGAAACTTTCTCAACCTTCCATATTTTAAAGGAGACATGTCTGGTAGATACGCCATGGATGAAAAAGGAGAGTCATTAACGCTTGATGAGTTCTTTAATTTAGTTTCTCAGAAGGCAATCACACACGACCAACTACAAAACCTATCTGTAAAGCCCTTAAAACAGAAAAAGACCACTTTTGACGGCCCTCCATGCATCGAAATCATGCAAAACATGGGTATTTTTGAAGGATCAAGGGATGATGTGGTATTTCACTACTGTGTTTATGCAAAAAAGAAGTTTGGACCTGGTGAATGGCAAAACAAGGTCATGGAGTTTAATACAAAATACTGTCAACCACCGATGAGTTACGATCAAGTCAAAGCAAAAATTGATCAGCANGAGAAAAAAGAATACGGCTACAAGTGTAANGATGTGCCTATGCGTAATCACTGTGATAGCTCTAAGTGTCGTATTAGAAAGTTTGGTATTGGNAGAGACGATATTGAAATGAACATAGCTAATCTGACTAAATTAGAGTCAGATGAATCTGTATGGCATTTAGATGTTGACGGTAAAAGAATTACAGTCACCACAGATGAGCTTATGGATCAAAGAATGTTTCGTAAGAAGGTGCTAGAAACACACACCAGTTTACCTGTTGAGATGTCAAAGAGAGATTTTGAAGCTAGAATAAGAGAATTACTAGAACAATGTGAGNTTATTAAGATGCCTTANGAGGTNACAAAAGAAGGACAATTTAATTCACATCTGGATGATTTTATATACAATCAAGCTATCGCTGATGAAGCAGAGGAAGTATTAAATCATTGTGTCTGGAAAACTGAAGGTAAAGTATTTTTTCAACTGGCTAGCTTGGAGCGATATTTCCGCAAAGTTCAATTTAAAGAATTCAGTTCTACACAAATGGGCTCACTTATTCGTGACCGAGGTGGTGACTCAAAGCAAGTTCGTCTTAATAAAAATACAGTCAAGAATTTATTCTTTATACCTGACCCACGACCACAAGAGGAAAAGAAACTAAATGTTCCCAACGTTAAATCCGATGTACCATTCTAGAGTNAAAAAGATTTATGGACCACCAGGNACAGGTAAAACAACATTCTTACTTAATATTGTTGAACAAGAATTAGAAAAGCAGTTGACACCCGAAGACATAGCTTTCGTAGCTTACACTAAGAAGGCCGCAAGCGAGGCTATAAATAGAGCCGCTTATAAGTTCAAGCTCGATCAAAAAGATTTTCGTTACTTCCGCACCATACATAGTTTAGCATTTCAATGTTTAGGGTTATCTACTAATGATGTGATGAAGTCAAAACATTATCATGAGATTTCTGACATANTNAAAGTTGATNTGGCACCGAAAGATACACACGATGAAGANGGAAACTTTATACAACAAGATCCTTATTTAAAAATTATAGATCTATCTCGTATCACAGGTGTCGGTTTGTATGACACGTTTTCNAAGTTTGGTCACATTGTAGGTGGCTGGCGTAAGTTAGAACAGATTGCTGAATATCTCAAAGAGTTCAAAAAAAATAGAAAATTATATGACTTTACTGACATGNTGTTAGAGTTTAATCTTAGACCTGACATATGGCCAGAGATAGAGGTATTAATNGTTGACGAGGCGCAAGACCTATCGCTCGTACAGTGGCAAGTTGTTTCAAACCTTATCTCTAAATGTAAAAGGGCATATTTAGCAGGTGACGATGACCAGGCTATTTTTAAATGGGCTGGAGCGGATGTTAATACATTTCAGTCTTATCCTGGCACTTNTGTTGTACTCAATAAATCCTACCGAATACCTCAATCCCANCACTTCGTGGCATCCAAGATCGTTCGAAATATNAAAGATNGAGTTGAAAAAGAATGGGAAGCAAAAGACGAAGANGGCAAGGTTGTTACAGTCTATTCACATGAAGCAATNCCNTACAAAGATAAAGANTGGCTCGTCCTCGCAAGGACTAAATATATACTTAATAAAGTTGAAAAGTTCTTCTTGGAACAGGGTTTCTANTACCAACGATTTGGTCAAAGCAGCATAGCNGANAAACTNAAACACGCTATCGCATCTTGGAATAANATATCAGAAGGTGAGAGTGTGGGTTTAGANGGAGTCAAAGCTATGTATGAATACATGAGTTCCGGCATTGGTGTGCAACGTAATTATAAAAATTTAAAAAATTTAGATGAGAAAGAAAAGTTTGATTATGAAAAACTAATGTTTAATCAAGGANTGATCGTAGATAAGAACGCTACGTGGTTTCAAGCATTAGATAAAATACCTTANGGTAAAGTGATGTACATACGACAGTTAATGAAACGTGGTATTAATATATGGCAGAAGCCTCAGATAGAAATATCCACGATCCACGGAGCAAAAGGTGGTGAAGCTGATAACGTCGTATTATTGTTAGACTTATCACGTAAGTCAGAAGAAGCATTAATTAACAATCCTGATGATGAACACAGAGTCTTTTATGTAGGTGCAACAAGAGCTAAGAAAGAGCTTTGGTTGGTGCGTTCGGAGTCAGATCGAGAATACCTGGAGGTGCTACGATGAAAAAATATATTCATGTTAATCAACATGTAATTCGCAGTAATAAAAAGAATAATGAGAATGAGCCTGTGATTACAGTCAAAGAAGGTCGAAAAAATACTTACTGTCATGAGGTCATTATCAACGGACCATCTCGAGTGCGATATGGTGGCAACGACAAAGCAATACTTTCATGTGGAGCACGTGTTGTTATCGAAACAGAAGCAGATATAGAAATGAGGTATTTATGAGACTTGTATATGTTGACGGAAAATTAAAATTATCTTTAATAGAAGAAGAAATGAAAGCCATCAAAAAAACTTGGCCACAGCCGATTGAAATAGATAAATCTTGGATACCGTTCTTGGTTGAAGACATAGCAAATGTAAATCTACAAGCATGGAAAGATAAATTAAAGAAATGAACTGTTGGCACTGTGGCACAGAATTAATATGGGGTGGTGATCATGACATTGGAGAAGAGAATGAAGAGTATTGTATTGTGACAAATTTAAGTTGTCCGAACTGTAGAAGCTTTGTTGAAGTTTATTTACCAAAAGAAAAGGAGAAAGATGTCGATTCAAAATCCACTGTTCGCTCCCCCGAGTGAATGGGTTTGTCCAGAGTGTATTGATTACAAAGGTCAAAGTCCTGTCGCTATAGATTTAGAGACTTACGATCCAGGAATCAAGGACCACGGACCAGGCTGGGCTACCGGCAATGGTAAAGTTGTTGGTGTCGCTTTAGCGTGGGAGGGTTTTAAAGGTTACTTTCCTATTGATCATGATGCACCAGGTAATTATGACAAAAAAGTTTTTATGAGACAGTTTCAAGATTTATTGGACAGATGCCCTGAAATTGTTTGTCACAATGCAATGTATGATATTGGTTGGATGAAAAGAATGGGCATGAGAATTACATCTAAGGTTTGGGACACAATGCTCATGGCTCCTATTTTAGATGAAAACAGAATGAGATATTCATTAAATGTCGTAGCACAAGATTATTTAGGCGAAAAGAAATCAGAAACACTTTTATATGAAGCAGCAAAAGAATGGGGTGTCGATGCAAAGAACGATATGTGGAGATTACCACCCATGTATGTCGGACCTTATGCAGAACAAGATGCTGAGCTTGCTTTAAAATTATTTGATGTGCAAATGAGAGAAATAGCTGCACAAGATTTAATGAGTGTAAATGAGTTAGAACACCAGGTCTTACCTGTCTTAATAGACATGAAATGGAATGGTGTAAAGGTTGACGTAGACCAAGCAGAACAAACAAAGAAAGCATTACTTAAACAAGAAAATAGTAATCTTAAAAAAATAAAAGATGAAACAGGAGTTGCAATTAATGTTTGGGAAGCAAAGTCTATATCGAAGATGTTCGATGCATTACGTATTCCTTATGCACGGACTGAACTGACGGGTGCTCCTAAATTCGACAAGCATTTCCTCCGCACACATGAGCATCCGTTGGTTCAAGCTGTAGCTGAAGCACGTGAATATAACAAAGCTCGAACAACTTTTATTGACACAATATTAAAGCATGAACATAAAGGTAGAATTCATGCAGAAATAAACCAGTTACGTGGAGATGGTGGTGGCACAGTCACAGGACGACTAAGCTATAATACACCAAATCTACAACAAGTTCCCGCCTCAAAGGTTTTAGGACCGATGATACGCTCGATCTTTAAACCTGAAGAAGGGATGAAGTGGGGTGCGTTTGACTATTCTCAGCAGGAGCCACGACTCGTGGTTCATCTGGCCAGCTTGACTGCTGGTGGGTTGAAAGGAGCTGATGAATTTGTCAACGCATACCATGAAAACAAAGACACCGACTTCCATACAATGGTGTCTGAGATGGCTAAAATAGACCGTAAAAAGGCTAAAACGATTAATTTAGGGCTGTTTTACGGCATGGGTAAGGGGAAACTATCTAGTGAANTAGGATTGACACCAGGACAAGCTGAGGACCTTTTTGAAAAATATCATAGTCGTGTGCCTTTTGTTAAAGAAATGATTGAGCGCACGATGAAAAAAGCATCTGATGTAGGTCATGTAAGAACTTTATTAGGTCGCAAATGTCGATTTGACTTGTGGGAACCTTCACGATACGGAGTCCACAAACCACTGCCCAGGGACGAAGCAGAACGAGAGCATGGTAAACAAATAAAAAGAGCCTTTACTTACAAAGCTTTAAATAAAATTATACAAGGATCAGCCGCTGACATGACTAAAAAAGCTATGGTTGATTTATACAATGAAGGGATCACACCACACATACAAGTGCACGATGAACTTGATTGTTCATTTGCAGATGATGTAGAAAAAGATAGGATCATAGAGATAATGAGTAACGCAGTACAATTAGAAGTTCCTGTCAAATTAGATTGTGAGGAAGGTCCGTCATGGGGCGAGGCGAAGTAGAAAAAAAATTAGATGACAAAGTAGAAGCAACGCTTTGTCCAAACTGTTCNTANGAACATGTCATNGTTCCNATGTTTCGNNTNAAGAANGATGAGTTTCANTGTTTGTTATGTAAACAATCNTATGTNAAAAGAGTNAACGGCAAAACNTTATATNTACCTGTAGAAAAAGANGTAGAGTTTGAAGCTGATTTNGAAGTATAGCTGATCTGCTAANTTAACAAAACTAAAATTATTTTTCTTCTGTATAAANGTGTCAGGAGAAAATGATCATGTATAATTTAACNAANAAAGCNAAAGAGCACTTCTTAAATTTTTTTAANAGTGANGANGACAAAGAAGAAGAGTTCAAAGATTTCTTAAAAGCTGANTACAAGAAAGACTGGAAAGCAGCTTACGCTTGGTATTTAGAAGAGGGAGATTTACCTAATTACACAAGGAGAACTCTATAAAAGATCCTCAAGTACGCCTGATGAGACGCAGTGAAATTTCATTTCTATGGTTTCATCACGGCTGTAGAGGTCTTCCGATATTACTTCGTAATACTGGGCACATTCTTCGTAGCTTTCAAATACTACTTCTGAACCTAACCTAACGCATTTTTGATCATAACCAATTCCGATACAAGCCCAACCGACTAGAAAAAATTTCAACATTTATACTCCCTATTGACATTTATACCATAAATTCTTATATTATACTAAGAAATTAGGACTATGATGTACATATTAATTACCGCTGTGATTGTCACCACAATCATTATGAAGTTTAAATGGTTTATGGCCATAGGTCTAATTGTAANTTTTTTATTAACGCAATATGGAGTTATTTAATGGATGCTAGCAAATACAAATCCGTGGCAATCAAAGTCGCTGTGTATAATAAAGCACGACCGATGGCAGAAGCAGATTACTGCACCATGGGTGGATTTATACAAAAATTAATTGATGATGAATACAAATTTAGACAAGAGGAAAAAAAGAATGCNNGCAAAGTACGAAAGTANATCANTNGAGTTTNGAAAACATTTATANAATGCGATTANTTANATGAANCANGATNNCACNAATTTTTCATTNCCNACNACTGTAGCTTATTTAGAAGGCTANTTAGCAGGTGTNGAAGCACTNGANGATGAAGAATACGANAAGTGGTTAGANGATCAAAAAGAAAATGCAGATCCTACACCCAATCATGCAATGTTTTCAAATGGTGTACAAGTCACCAAGTAACAAGTTCCGACTACGCCGTCTAGTTCGGTTAAGGCAGATGTATAGTGTGTCTAATCAAATGGGAGTCATCCCTTTATGTGTTTGATTAGTTTTCCCGCCGGGGACANACGAAAAGCTGTGAGTTTTGGTAGGTGTACCTTTCCGCTTTCCACGACTCGGACGGCAGGACCANAAAGGAGCAATCATGAAACATAAACCTATACANGAACANATGGATGGAAGAGGTATGTCNGTTCGATATGCNNATCAGCGAGATCGTAGAAGAAGAGANAGAAATAAAATAGNNAAAATGATGGGTAAAAGTTATTTTACAAACCCTAACGAATCAATAGAATCGACTCATGAATATCAACATGATGACAGAAGACCTGGAGGCNCTAATCTCTAGGCGTATGGTTTTAGACTTAATTGACCANGATAAAGACTACTTTAAAAACAAAACAGAGAAAGTAGAAGCGTTACGAGCCTGTGCTGATCTATGGGATCACGAATTAGTAAATGATTCTAAAGATTTACAGGAGGCTACACGTCGATTAATTATCCAAAAATTAAGTAAACTCAAGCAAGGAAATGTGTTATCTTTCCCAAGATGATAAAAGATATTGTAACTAATGTAGAGATTTTTACAAAGACTAGTAGCCCGCCAGAGATGCAGGAAAAGTTAATGTATAAGGTGAGTTATCGAGATGGTACGAGTGAAGAATTTACGCATGAACAATGGCATGAAATCGTGACTAGGGGTTCTGGAGCCTTGAACCAAGGCTCACCGACCGCCGCATAGTTTACTTTTTTTGAGCTAATTCCGCCTGTAAGAGAGCAATAACTATGTACGCTTCCTCTAATTTTTTTTCTAATTCTTGCATGTTAAACCTCCTTTGTATGCAATAGTGCGTACCGACCACCCTATCAAAGTTCGTTTTTAGAAGTCAATAAATCTTTGCTCTTGACATTTATTTTTGTTATGCTCCTAGTGGTACAACGACTATTAACTACGGACCAAGGAGCATATTATGGCAAAAGATACTATTGTAAAAGCACTTGAAACTATTGTAGGTGGAACACCTGCTGGAATAGCAAAACAAGTGCCAAAACTTAAAAAGTTATTAGAAAAATATAAAAAAGAAAAAGGTAAACCTAAAGGTAGAAGTCCTTCTATGGTTTTAGGATCTGCTTCCAAAGCTGGTATGCAAGGTAAGCAGGGCACTGGTAGTCTTTCAATTAAACGAAAACCTTTTCAAAGAGCACCAAATCCAGGATTTCCGGGAAGAAGACCTTTTGCTAAGAAAAAAACAAATGGTAGACGTGGTAGCATGGTTGTAAATTTTCGTACAAATAAAAAAGCAGGTAGAAGAGCTGAGTAATGGCATTACCAGGAAAAGCAGGCAGAAACTACGCATCAATGATGAGTGGTGCTAAGCGTGGCGCATTTGCTCGTTCACCTTCCGCAGCTAAACGTGGAGTCTTCGCACAATCTCCCTCCGCTGCTAAAAAAGGTATTTTTGCTTTTTCACCTGGTGCCATGAGTGGTCAATCAAGTCCCGCAAATGTTTCAAACGAATTATCACCGGCAGCACAATATGGGCGTATGATAAATCAAGGACAAGCAGGTGGTATGAAGTCTATTTCACCTGGTGCACGAGCGATGTCCTATACTGATCCTGTAGAAAGAGTAAGAGCAGAACTTTTTGACAATAGGCAAGATGTATCTCGTGATCGATTACAAAGAAGACTTAATCAGCGACAAGGAAATCTTCTTGATNAATTAACAATGTTTAAGCCTGTATCAGGCTCTTCTAATTTACTTCAAAGCACAGNTCCAGGTGGTCCAACTATTGCTGAAACACAAGCAGAAAGAGCCAGACAATTTGGTCCTACATTTAAAGAAATAATGTCTGATATTAATTACGGTGCTGGTCAAATAGCACAAGGGTTAGCAGAAAAAGGCACACCGTTAATGAATCTTTTGAAAAATATTTACGGTGGGGTTCAAAATTTTTTTACACCTTCTCAAGATTCAGGGACCACCAATCAATTNGCAGGTTTTACACAAGGTATGAATAATGCTCAATTAGGTTTATTTCGTTATTATATAAACAGGGGTAATTCGCCCGAGTACGCTAGAAATGCGGCCCTGTCTGGTGTGGTGCCACAAATGACCATGGGTGGAGTTGCTAGTCTATAACTGAGATGTCTTTGATATCTTTGATCATTCCTTTAGGGATCGTGGTCCCCCGACCAAAAGTCTTATCTGATGGTATAAGATCAGCTATCAATGTAATTGTTTTTTCGTTTTCTTTGAGGATGAGGCCATAACTATGTACCAAGGGAGCGTCTTCAAGGTCTTTAATATCATCGGCTTCATACCAACCTGTAGGATGTTCAATAGTGTCGAACCACGAAACACGGACCAATCTCATTCCTCCAATATATATTATTCTACAGAAATTAAATCTAAAATCGGCCGAAAAGTCAAAAATTGGTTTACATATTTACAAAGTAGTAAAAATATATATATATCAAGGGTTTCCTCTGTAAATAAGTTGTCATACGNGTGGTGTGCACTGGTTTACAGATTTACACAGTTTGTTGAAAAATATAGCTTTTTTGACGGTAAACTGCAGAATGGANTAAAAAACCATGTCTAAAAAAGATGTAAAAACACTNGAATTAACCCCAAAACAGATGAAATTTGTNAATATTTTCATTGAAAAGGGCACAATTCAGAGTGCTAGACAATGCGCTTTGGACGCTGGGTTCGCTGAATCTGGTGCTACAGTCATTGCAAGTCAACTACAAAATCCTAAATACTATCCGCATGTGGTTGCAGAATTAGAACGAAGAAGGGCTGAACTGAATAGGAGATATTCCATTTCCTTTAAATCACATATCCAAAAGCTAGCAGAACTACGAGATTCTGCGGAGAAAGCCGGTAATTATACTGGAGCTATTGCTGCTGAGAAATATCGAGGCATGGCGGCTGGACTATACGTTGACAGAAAAGAAGTCATGCATGGCACGATTGATTCTATGTCCGTAGGAGAGGTTGAGGATAAGTTAATTGAACTTCGAAAAAAGTTATCCATTCAAGGGGAGTATGAAGTTATTGACCATGACACATCTGAAGGGACACCTGTCGGAGAGCTTGGCGATGACTTACTTGCTGAAGAAGGGGAATCTGGTATTCAAGACGATTCATGACACAGGCTGTGTTGATCTTGTTGCCATTGATAAGCGTGGAAAGATACATTTGTATGACGTTAAAACGTCATTGAAATATGCAAAAGGGAAGAAAAAGGGAAAAAGAATTAACCGAGTGTTAACTAAATTACAAAAGAAATTAAAGGTTGAGTTATTGATGGTTGATTTGGAGGAAGAAAGGTGCTGGATCGTTCAACATGGCAGACGAGAAGAATCTCTGGAAACAACTAAAAAATAACACAAAATCAGTAATTTGGACAAGAATTGAAGCTACATCAGGTTTGGGTATTCCTGATCTGTTTGGTTTTTATAAAAGACCTTTTTGGCTAGAGCTTAAAATAATAAAGAATAACAAACTTAACTTCTCTGCACATCAAATTGCGTGGATTCACAGGCATTATTCTGAAGGTTGCCCTGTGTTTGTACTTGCGAAAGACCCTCTTTCGAAGACCATCAAATTATTCTCAGGCTCCATTGTCCGTGATCCGTTGTCCATTGATGATAAACCCGTCCTATGTTCCATCGCATCCGGATCCAGGTCCCAGAGCTGGGATCTCCTGATGCACATTCTGAGTGCCTGGACTCCTGACAGCAGGACAAGTATTAAGCTCCATTAGTTTCCATTCCCACAAACCTCTCTCCATTGTCCATTAGTGTGAGGCCAGCCAGACCCGCATCCCAGGCAGATGGTTGTAACGCACCAGCGTCAGGAGTTGCGTGAGAGTTGACAGCGAAGCTGGATTCTGCTACTGAATAATTATTCCTTCTTTGTTTAGTTAGCCAAACGAAACAAATCGGTGAGTCGAAGTCCTCGGCTCACCACCTAAGTTCCATTGCCCATTCCCCATTACCCAAGCACCACTTAGTATGAGTATTAGTTGAAGCCAGACCAGTCCCGGCTCAGGATGGTGGTGAAAAAAAAATCTTTTGCCTCTTGACATCCTAACTAATTAGGACTATATGTATTATGTTGGTGCTAACCTATACGGCGGTTGGTTAAATGTTTCTTTCAATGTTAAACAGCCAACCTAGATTCAGGTAGTTGCCGTAATGACTCGAGATCCTGAATCGCATATACAAAGGTGAGCAATGGTGGCAACCTAACCAGTTGCCTGCTCACAAACAAAGGAGGCGAAATGAAAAAATTTAGAGCAATAGACGAATCACACCAGCGTGTGTACTACGAAGCAATATTTGAGGCAAAGGACGAAGATGATGCCGAGCGCATGATCGCCCATGGCGAAGTCACCTGGAACGAAACTCGTTCCAAGCTAGATGATAACAATGTCACCATCGAGGAGGTCAAAGATGAATTATAAATACGATCACATTGTCCATTTACTATTAAACAAATATGGCTGGGTCCGTTGTCCCTGGTTCGTGAGCTGGCAGGAGAAGCGTGATGCCAGTTGAGTTCAAAGAAGATTCCATTAAGGATTGGGTCATTAACAACATGGAGGAGGGACAGATTGCAGACGTCATCCTGGAAGGCTGTCAGTCGGGCATTGTGTCAGAGTTGATATACTACGCAGACAGTTGTGCATTCTATGAGAAGTATGAAGGAGAGATTTGGGATCGCCTAGATCAAACATCATGTGATATGGATTCGCCATCAATTCTCCATCTCATCGCTTCATTTAATGGAGCAGAGTCCGTTGGGTCTCATGACCAGTTCAGGAACCTGCTGGCGTGGTGGGCATGTGAAGATGTGTGTCGGGAAATCATTGCAGAGAAAGAAGATGAGGCAGCAGAGTAGTTGCCCCCATTTTTAGTTTACTTTGGAATCATTGTGCTGGTCGGGATCTTTGCATCCTTTTCCATCGCCAAGCTACCCTTTGGCATTGGTTCCGTCTTTCGTGAAATATTAGCGAGCTGGACGCTGCTCCTGCTGTTCTGGCTCGCTGTCTCCATTCTCCATTTGCCCTTTCGCCTTTTACTAGGACCGTTGGTAGTTGCCTGAGCTGTCCCGGCGCACGTGCGTGTGCAGAGATTTTTGTGAAAAAGTTATCCACAACTTTATTTAATAAATACTTGTAATTAGTTAGGACATCACTATATATATAATAAGCCAAAGGAGGCAACATGAACAAAAAGAAGGAAATAGACAAGTTAGCAAGGCTAACAATTCTAAGCAACTTCGTCAGTTCGAAGTTGAAGGAACAGAAAGATTTGGTTAAGTCTTTCATCAATGAGGAGGATAAAGTCCTCAAGGGTATTGATCACAAACTCAATGTGATCATTAGAGAGTACGAGAGATTTGATAGTGAGTCTTTTCGTAAGGAACAACCAGAAGTCTATAAGTCTTACAAGACTAAACTTGTAAGATCGGTTGAACTCAAACCAATCATTGATCAAGAAGAAGAGAGCGAGATTCTCACAGAGAACTTCCCACTTCTTCAAATGCAAACTCAATAATATTAGGCTAACTAAACATTTAGGCACGAGGGCATAAGCCCTCTGCCGATCTCCATTCTCCATTCGCCACTTACCCTTTGGCATGGGCTTATACTAGGTAATGGCGGAGCAGACCGCTACGCTGGGAGTTGCGTGAGCCGTGTCAAGCTAATTTGTGGGTGCGACCAAATGATACAAAAGTTATCCACAGATATTATCTTATATACTTGCAATTAGTTAGGATAAGAATATTCTAAACTCATGCCTAACGACAACAATGGTATTATCAATCGTCCTTTTGCAGATCTGCAAGAGCGTTTGGCTGAAGTGGAAACACTTGATCGTGATAATACCCTAAACACAAGGAAGGAAGTAGATTACCGTGGTATCGCTAACTTTCTTTCTGGTGAAATTTTTCATCTTATTGTTTCTACTAATAATGCTGAAGTGAAACAGTGGGGTAAAGAAGTCATCAGAAAACTTCACGAAAGAGGATTATCAGTCGATAATCTTTAATCTTAGCAGGGCTCGATACTCTCGAGCCCTCACCTGTTTCCTGACACCTCCAATCCTGACAGCCCATCAAACTTGATCCGATAACTATATCTTGGGAGTCCCTTAAGGTTAGACCACAAGATCTTGTGCCCGTGCCCGTGGGGGGTGGGGGTTAAATCGCCCCCTAAGGACTTACACTATGAGCACTTCGGTTGTAATTTACACAGATAATATCTATGATAATAATTCTGACATGAAAGTAGATTTTGACGTATCCTCTATGGATCAACAAGAGGCAAAAGAAGCACTCTTAAAACTTGAACTCCGAAAGACACAACTTGAACTTGCAAGTAAGGCAAGAGACTCCTTTATAACGTTCGTTAAAACTGTGTGGCCAGGGTTCGTGGAAGGTGAGCACCATGTCAGGATCGGTGAGAAATTCGAAAAGGTACTATCGGGTGAAATTAAAAGATTAATTGTCAACATGCCCCCTCGTCATACAAAATCAGAATTTGCGTCCTACCTCTTTCCTGCTTGGCTCATGGGCCACAAACCACAGACCAAGATCATTCAAACAACACACACGGCTGAACTGTCTTACCGATTTGGTCGTAAGGTTAGAAACCTCATGGATAGTGAGGAGTATAAGGCGGTATTTACAGATGTTAGACTTAGTCAAGATTCCAAAGCTGCGGGTCGATGGGAAACAAATTATGGTGGGGAATATTTCGGTGCAGGTGTGGGCGGTGCTATTACTGGTCGTGGCGCTGATCTTCTTATCATTGATGATCCTCATTCCGAACAAGATGCTCTAAGCCAAACAGCCATGGACAATGCATGGGAGTGGTATACTTCCGGTCCTCGTCAGCGTTTACAACCTGGCGGTAGTATTGTTTGTGTCATGACTCGTTGGAGCGAAAAAGATTTAACAGGTAGATTAATATCTGCACAAAAAGAACCTAAAGCTGATCAATGGGAGGTAATAGAGTTCCCTGCGATTATGCCATCCGGCAAACCCCTGTGGCCTGAATACTGGAACTTGAAGGATTTGGAAGCTGTCAAAGCCTCGATTCCTGGTTCAAAGTGGAATGCACAATATATGCAGAACCCTACATCAGAAGAGGGAGCACTTATTAAACGTGAGTGGTGGCAAAAGTACGAAGGAGATCTTCCTAAACTAGAACATGTTATACAAAGCTATGATACAGCATTCATGAAAAAAGAATCAGCTGACTATTCTGCTATCACAACATGGGGAGTGTTTACACCTGACGAGGATAGTGGTCCATGCCTCTTGCTCCTTGATGCATTGAAAGATAGGTTCGAGTTTCCTGAACTACGTAGGATCGCGCTTGAGCAATACGGATACTGGCAACCGGAAACAGTTATCATTGAGTCTAAAGCATCAGGACTGCCTTTGACGTATGAGTTAAGGAAAATGGGTATCCCAGTAATTAACTTTACACCA
>FUFK010753925.1_pt1 | contig 16511 bp, 19 predicted proteins | sample 1021851 | NCBI WGS metagenome assembly FUFK01 (sample SAMEA51879418, study PRJEB19060) | metagenome | reverse complement strand
ATTACCAGGAGAAGTATTGCCATTTCTCTGGTGAGCCTTCAGGAGGGGAGACCACTTTTACTAAACCAATTTTGAGGAAGAATTGGAAGAAAGCGATGAGTAATTAATTCTAATAGTTCTAAAATTTACCTAACAGCAAGTCGGTATGCGCGAATTTGATAGAACAGGATCTTAAATCCAAGGTGGCAATTAACGCTGATAATCAAAATAACGATCTTGCTTTAGAGAGTAAAATTGATGAAGTTATGAGTAAACAAAAAAAAACGAACTGGATCTTTACAGATTATACACAAAGGATGAAGAATTTTACCAGGCCTTCTTTGATACCATGAAGAGGGTGGTGAGTTTACACCCAAACAAATACTTTTAAAAATTTCATCAATTTTCGTCAAAACAGAGCGAAGTACATTAGTTTAAATAATATAGCGCATAACGATTTTGAATTTGACTGAAAAGAATCGCTCGGATAGAGCGGTTGATAGATTGAAAATAGAGATAAAATTTTACCTGCAAAATCTTAAGAAGAAATAAATGTTCAATAAAATAAAAAACGTAGCTAGTATCCTTGCAACAGGAGTATTCGTGGCAATTTTCAAGCCTGAATCGGCACTAGATTTTTGTAAAATGACATATGATTTAATAAAAGATAGAGGACTTGATTTTGAGTATGTTCCACCAGAGGATTATGAATCGCAAAATGTAAAAAAAGGGATATGTATTTTGGGGCCTGAAAAAGTAGGAAAAACTTCACTGTATAATTTTTTAAAAAGTGAAAATTCTTCAGGTCAAACTACCGTTCATGAGTACAAAGAGTTTGTTTATAATATTGATAAAAACAAATCGATTATAATCCGTAAAGGAATAGATATAGGAGGAGGAACGGAATATATCCATCGCTATTATGAAAAAATGATAAATGACAAGAAGATTGACTATTGTTTTTTTGTATTTAATGCCTTTAAATATCTTAAAGATGAAGATGACGAATATCAACGGCATGTAAGGGCTAGATTACAATTTATTTTCAATAAAAACATTTTGGATAAAAAGGCAATTATAATAGGCAGTCACATTGACCTTTTTGACGCTGACGAAAAAGCAGAAATTGCAAAGAAAATTAAGGAATCTACTTCAGATAAGTCATATAGTACTCTATTAACTAATGAATATTTGCATTTGTTAAATTTAAATAATGAGATTGCATTAAAAACATTTTTCGAATTAATATTTACGCCTTAGTTATGGAACGACTTTTTTGGACTCAAACTAAGAATCCCGATACACCAAACACGTTAATTAACAGTAACGGTTCCATAATTACACTTGACCGATTTGAAGATAATGGGTATGCTTTATTTAATGAATTACTGGGCTATCAAGAAACTTCTAAAACGGTGTACCGTTCTGGGAATTTAATTTTGAAAAAACATCCAGATGGCGGAGTTTATATTTCATCAAATTTTTCGGATAAAGACGAAGCTGGTCGCACAATAGGTTTTATGTTTTTTACTAAAAACACTACTAAAAGTGAAGTGATTAAAGATCTGTTATTCTTTAGTGGCCTGGTTAAAAAATCATTGTCAGATCAGGATATTAAAAATATCAAAAGGAATATTCAATGGAGCAACAAACAAATCAATGGTCTCGTACTGGCCGCAATAATAACCATATTAATAATTTATATGCTATGGAGAAAACTAAATTAAAGGATATCATTTTAAAAACTACAGACGAGAATGCTCAAAGTTACAAATGGGATGAGAAGTCTCAAAAATTAAGGGGAATTCAGGTAATCTCAGAAGATTACGATCTAAAAGAATTACAAGAAGACATAACTTTTATTGGAATTCAAAGTAATAAGGATCAGGTATTTGTTAAAGACCCTTCTTACAAAAATACGTTTATTGAGATTACTAAAGCTGAAGATCGTTTTTTTAAAAATAAAATTAAAAATTATAAGAGAATAGCTTATTTATTGGGAGCAAAATCGTTTACTGCAAAAGCTGAATTTATTGAAGAAAAAAAATTCACTATTGAAGTAGATGGAAATATATCATATAAAGTTGTAAAAATTGATGGCGACTATAAGAAAGAACAATCTGAAAAATTTAATGCGTCCTATAAATTAAATTCTGAATTTGAACCAGACCCAAATTTTGATAGATATCGTGCTTTTGACGAAGCTAATGAATTAGTAAAAACCTTAAACTTTCAAAATGAAATTGATATCGTTGGTTTAATTGAAAATAATAATCCTACAGACCAAAGTAGAGAGAAAAAACAAATTGTAAAATTAGAGTTAACCAATGAATTAAACGATCTATTGGAAATGTCATTCAATATTAATGTAATGAGTGGAGTATTTAATTTAGGCGGTGGTTTCAAATCCACAACTGAGTCGTTAAATAAAATTGTATTGGAAACAGAAATTATTTTTTAATTAGGTGTAGAGCAAAGGTGTTTAAGGTTAATTTATGTTAGTAATAAGACAAAACTTTAATTAATAGAATTTGTAATTGATTTTTTCATTATTTTAAACATCTTTTTCAATTTAAATATTAACCTTTAAAATTTAAAAACTATGAGTGGTACTAATTCTAAATTTCACAAAATTGATACTGAAATTGAAGATGCTTTAGATAGAGGGGTCAGTGAAGATGAGCTACGCGAGGATCCGAGATATAGAGACAGAATGAATGATCCAGATAGCAAATGGTAAATATTTTAATAAAGAACACCCTGTTTTCTATATTGGAAAACGGGGTGTTGACTAATATGCAATTATTCATCCAAACTTAATTTAAATTTCAGTGAGAACTTTTTACTGAATTACAAAAATATCTAACAATACTCATAAATCACAACCACAATTAGGGCGATATAGGTGAATTAGAAAGAACAGAATTCCGTGTGTAATACTTTCCAAACTTTGTCCGTCACTAATTAAAACAAGCGATTTAAAATTTCGAAAAAAAATTCGAATAAAGAGTAAGATAAAAATTTGAATTTAGGTAATTTTTCAATGACTATATTTTAGACCTCTTTCCAGCTTTACATGTCCCTCTCCAAACATTCTGACCTTTTTCCAAAATTAGTTCATGAATAAAGTCATACCCTTGAATATATGCTCTTATTTTAAAGCTTTCGATTAATTCTAGTTTGTTTCCATAAACCTGCATTCTGTAAAAGGTTTCTGTACTAGGATTATATTTATTTGCGGTTTGCTCGATTACGGTTATTTCATGAGCATGCCTAACTGCATCATTATATTGAAGAATCCATGAGTCCATGTTTAGTTCTGAGTGACAATTTTCACACATTTTACAATCATTACGAATTTTTGAACCTGCAAGTTCGTAACCTTCTCTAGCAGGGAGGTTGATTTCTAAATCTTTAAGTTTTTCTGTGAAAAACATAGGGTTTCCGTAAAAATCCTGAAAATAATATGTTTTCAAACATTGTCCACAACTATCTTTTTTGCAAAAATCACAATTTTCAGGAAGTCGTAAAAAATTTAAATTTTGATCACAACAATTACAATTACCAAATATTCCCATAATTTTAACCTTTTAATAAAACTTTACTTATTACCTTTTCTTTTACTTGTATAGCTTTTTTTCCTAAATTCAATAGTTTTAAATCATCTTTTTTAACTCAATAGTTAGCAAGCCATCACCGTTCAGTATTCCTCAATATTTATGAATCTTACAAAATTGCTACCGCCATTTTTTCTTGCAAAAATAGATTTCTCTACTTTTAAAAGTCTATTCCTTTGTTCCTTCCCTTAAGTAATTTTGAGCTTCATATACACTTTTGGTAAAAATCGCATTAACTCATTGAGGTCAGCCGCAATTTACGTAGCCGAGGGGTGAACATTAATTTTGACAGTGGAATTCTTTAATTATTTCTCTTTACCTGATGACGAAAGCAAACTTATAGTTTGTTCTTATAATGATAATATTCTAAAGCCATTGACTCGAATTCTTCGGCAACTTTTCCGTGCCATTTGCCGCAACCACCACTTTGATTAAAACCAATTAATTGGCATTTTGTTTTTTAATTAAAGGATTGAATAAAATTTGACAGCCTTTATATAGTTTCTCTATTTCTGTAATTCCTTCGGGTTCTTTTAGAATTAAAGCGTGATATTATTTAATCTCTTCTGCAAGTGCAGAATAGGTCTTATTTAATTGATGCATTCCTATGTTAGGTTAATCGCCAATACAGTAGGGGCTGGAAGGCGTTTCAATTTATATAAAATATTTAATACCAATAACGGTTTTCCGTAAAAAATGTAAATAAAACCGCTAAAGTATCCTTAACTACTTCTCAATCTACATTTTAAGTTTAAATTCTAGCAACGGTTATAAGTCAAAAGTATTCTGAGCTAGCGTCAATCAAAGTCTTTCAAAGTAATATTAAATAGATTTATCTTTAATCTCATACTTCAATTTAATTTTCTGCATAGCGACATATTCTGACCATATCAGCTTTTATCCTTGTAGAAATTTAATGCATGAAATTATCAATTCTGAAAAAATTGATTTCAAAGGAATCCTTGAGTTCTGTACTCAGGAAAAGTTTAGAAATATTAGAGCTACAACCGTTATTGAAAAGAAAACAATTGTCGGATTTCAAAATCAAAAAAATGAAAACACTATTATGGCTTGATGATATACGGGATCCGACAGATGTTAGAATGGATTGGCTAGCTTATAGCCCTATTGGACGTGAGGTTAAAGTGGTATGGTTAATGGATTTTTACGAGTTTAGAAACTGGATACAACAGTATGGACTGCCAGACGGGATTTGTTTCGATCATGATCTGGGAGAAGATACCCCCACTGGTTATGATTGTGCAAAGTGGCTGGTTGACTATTGTCTAGATAACCGATTGTTGCCACCATTATGGAGCTCACAAAGTGCTAACCCTGTAGGCAAAGCAAACATTAACAGGCTATTGAGAAATTTCGTCGTGCGATTTCAATCTGAATTTAATTAATAGCGGTTTAAAGCGCCTTGCAGGTTTTCTATAATCGTTTGTTTTAGACTTTCGGGCTCAAGGATTTTTACTTTGTCTCCATAAGAAAGCAATTCCATTTTAAAGTCATAGGTTGGTTTAATGAAATAAGAAAATCTGATTTCCTCCTTATTCTCCTGGATCAAATTCTGGCTATGGTGAAGAGGCAGCGATTTTATATACCTACCTTGTTGTGGTGTAAATGATAAAATTACCTCCGTAGCCTTTTCGTTGGTCCCGTTGATGATACCAAAACTATCTTTGAACGCACTATGAGCATTATAGGGAACCGGTTTAAATTTTAAATGGGTGATGTTTAATTCCTGAATTCTGTCTAAAGAAAAGTTTTTAATGTTACAGTCCTTTTCGTCCATGGCCACAAGATACCATCGGTTTCTGGCTTCTTTTAGTGAAATTGGTTTCACTTTCCTTTTACTTTGAGAATCATCCCAGAATTTTAAATATTGGAACTCTGCAATTAGACTGTTTTGAATAGCATATATCAAGCCAGCCATATGCTCAGTACCCAAGTGTCTTCTATTTTCGAAGATTAATGTATTTACAAAGCCTTTAGCCATCCTAATAGCATTTACAAGCTCGTAATTTTCGCGAATTCTACTTGTTTGGATATCTTTTATATCTTCCTTAATGTAATATTTGTTTCTGCTTTTATCTGAAGTGATCTCTATTTCATAGACACTAGCGATTCCCTGAATATCCCTTTGCAATGTACGTTGAGAAGTAAGCATATTGTACTCACAAGCGTCAGGATCCATAGCGATTTCGTCTTGAAGTTCTTTATAGCTCATATCTCTCATTCTTAATAGAGAGATGATTTTATTATATCTTTTTAAGGTTTGATTTACAGACATAGTTTTATTTAATAACAGAGGTTTGAAAAGAAATTTTTGACATCCTTGCTGAAGATCTCAAGGGGAATTCTATGACCAAGTTGTGGATCTGTAAATATCTGAAATTCATAATCTGAAACTCGATTGCTAAGGAATTTCAATGTTGCTGAAGGGTCTACGATATCATCTTGACCTCCCAGCCTAAAATGTTGATACACTATTATTTCTGGGAATTTTNGTTCAAAATTATGCGCCTTATATTTAGAGAGGGGAGGATTAAACATCATAGCTGGCCTGCCTATATTTTCTGAAATGATATAAGCGTTCAAGGCACCCATGCTACTACCAATTACCACATTAAATTCTGTATTTGGAAATTGCTTTAATATTTCGATTGGTTGGGTGTGTTGATATTCGTAATTGATGTCCGGGGCGAATACAGTTCCATAGTGTTCTAAAACTTTTCTTTTTTCAGAGCTTAGTCTGCTTTTCAGTCCGTGGAGGTATAAAATATTCATCCTGTTAATTTAAATGTTCAATACAAATTAAACAACAGTATGCGACAAATAATGTCGTTTGGCTGGAAAAGTAAGCTTTAGCTTACTTTAAAGCGCAGCCATTGGTCAGCCATTGGTCAGCCATTGGTCAGCCATTGGTCAGCCATTGGTCAGCCATTGGTCAGCCATTGGTCAGCCATTGGTCAGCCATTGGTAATTCAAAATTGATAGTAAGCCATGACTTACTTTCGAGAGTTTTAAGTAAGCTATAGCTTAAGTGGTAACTTGATGTCTAAATCCTTGAGAGAGGATATGGCATATTAGTAGAACCGAGTTTGTTGATAAGGTTATTTAATTACCATGGTACGCTACTGCTTATTGACCATTAACCATTGTAGGGTGCTGGTATTTTTCATTCACAGGTTTATTTACTGAAACAAATTGCCTTGAATTGAGCTTCCGCTTTTAACATTGGAACTCTGATTCAAAATCTTCCTTACTGTTGCAGAAATACTGTCTTTCTCAATTATAGTAATATTCTTTTGCTCTTTAATAAGGTCTCTGTTTAAATCGAACATAGGATTGGTTTCATCAAGTTCGTTGTCATACATAACAGCTTGTGGAATATTGTATTCCTTTGCAAAGCCCATTGCTAATCTAGCTCCGCTGTCAAGTTTCTGACCAAACAACTTCCAACGATCTGCACTATTTTGTGCATAACTTGCAGCTAAGACTATAGTTTCGCAGAATAAGGCTTGTAATCTGTCACGTTCTTTATAGCGACTGCTCAGTTCCATTTTACTTTTAAAATCAGTTCCATATTCTGTTATAAGTAAGCCACCTTCGTCAACAATTTGAAATGCCAATCCTTTATTTGTGGCAGGCATAATGTCATAAAGGGGACTTGGCAAAATCGCAACCGTTTTTCCGTTTTTGTCTAAAGCTTCTTTATGAGAGATGCTATCACAGCCTAAAGCTAAACCACTAACTATTGTAGCACCATGCTTCACGAATTCGGCAACTATATTTCTTTCCCTTTCTTCAATATTTCCATCTGGACTTAAAAGACCAATTACAGATATGTTTTTGTTATCAATACTTAAAAGGTCAATATTTCCTTTGTAGTATAGAAAGACTGGTTTCTCGCTATCTTTAACATTACCACGATATTGTGGGAAATCATTATCACCTAAAGCGACAAAACCATCACAGCAATCTTGAAATTTTTGATTTAACTTTTCTTCAAACATTTTTCTTAAATGTTTGAACTCATCAACATTTGTTTTCTCCTTAATTTTATTATTCAAAAGTGAAACAATTGTATCAATATCTTCATTGCCCCTTAAGTTTTTAACTAACCAAGCATTTCCAATTCCTTTATAGGATTTAGATGTTAGTATATTTAGAGCATTAATTGTGTATTTCATTTGAAAACTTTTTATCCGTTAAAAATGGTTTTACCTATAGCATAAAATGTGATAGAGTTAGCACCAAGGTTTATCAAAGTTTGAAGCATATCTTCATCAATATTTACAGTCCTTGTGTAAATGTCGTCTATCAATAAGATATCACGACCATTAATATTATTTGAAAAATTGCAAGAATCCGAACTAATACCTGGATATGGTTCTGAACCGTCATTAACAAATCCATCCATTGGCCTTCTGAGATGAGTAGTTTTTGTATTTGTGTGTCGAACAATAAAATTAGTGCCATCTATGAAACTATTACCTAATTGATTTACTGCGTTCCTAACAGTTGCTCTGAAAAGAAGTTGGTTTGGATTATAAGTATGGTCAGCCTTTGCTCTTGGGACAACACAAACAGTCATGGGTCTTGTGTTTAGTTCATTCAAAATATCTGGCAAATCTTTTAGAAGCGCTTGTAATAACTGCTGTTGTGCTTCTTGTAAACGATAATCAGACCAATTATGGTGTGGGTCATTTTTTAGTTTATACAAATAATTTGGATTATTTGGTAATTCAACACCACCAAAGTCCGTGTGATAAAATCCTTGAATATTTTGAGCTAAAAATCGATTTGTTTCAATTGTAAAAGGTATCATAACTTAAGGCTTAAAATTTTATTTTTGTGAATTCCTGCATTTATTGCATCATTGATTTCAGTTTTTTCGTTCTCAAAAACAATTATTTTATTAGGTGAAATATTTAATTTTTCAATAGCATTTTTATACTTATTTATCTTTTTCTTCTCGTCAAATTCTCGAAAGAAAAAGTAATCAAATTTGTTGGTTAATGCGAAATGATTTAAGATTTGGAAAGCCCTATCTTTCCGGCAATTAGTAACCAAAACAGTCTTGTTTGTTTTAGAATATTTGGTCAGGATGTTTGAGACTTCTAAGTTGAGTTTTGTCTCGCTTAGAAAATCAGCGAAATATTCTTCTTTCTTTTGGATTATTCTTTTGTAATCAACTTCACTCAGATCTGTAACTGTTTTTCTTAAACTACTTCGATTAAACCTTTTTTTTGAATTGTAAATTATGTCGTAGTCTGAAGTTGTAATAGACTGAATCGCTTTTTTGTAAGAAAGATAATTTGCAAGATTTGTATCAACGATTGTTCCGTCCATATCAAAAAACAACACCGTTTCAGTGATTATTTCTGGTTCAATATTGAATAATTTTCTATCATGTATTTTCACTATGAGTTCATTACTTGATTTGATATAAGTAGTTTCTTACAATTCTGACTAACGTCAAATTTTGTAGTTGATTTTCAATGTTTTACAATTATAATAAATTCCGCCGCACATTCTTCCCTTTATTTGCTTTCATTACCGATGTTAGCAAGAGAAATTAATGAACTTCGTCATATGGTCAATTGCACCCAAAGATTTCGATTATTGCAAGTCACGGGAATGAGAACGTGGATTTGCCGGCTTACCGCTTTTGTTTCTTAGTTCTCTAAATTACACTTTTTCGACAATACCCATTATTTGCGATGAATTGTTGTTGTAAGCAGTATTTATTGCAATGCTGTGATAGAATTGGCAAGCCTTTTTTCGCCCCCTAACGGTGTAGTATAATATCTTTGTTCTATACCGTATAATAATTTTTTCAGATTTTCTTCAGAACCGATTTCAAAATTTCTTTCTTCATCGGAATACGTTAAATCTGTACAATACTCTTTGATGTAGTTAAATATGTGCCCTCTATCAACTTCATTGAAATTATTAAATGTATCCATTGCCATTGCAATTCTCTTTCGATTTGCAGTTTTGACGCTAGAAGCATCATAATCATCAGTTAGATTTATGAAATCATTTTCTAGAAATTCTTCTGTATCCTCTTGAGTTGCTTCTCTATATAAATCACCAATACCTTTAAAAATTGTTGTTATTGATTGTAACCTCTTGAAAAATAGAGTATCATCGTTTACGGAGTAAATGGCATCTGCAATTGATTTAATAATGATAATTGGATCATCAGCCATCAAGGCTGGTTCTTCTGAAATTTTAAACCATTTTTTCTTAACTGTTTGACTGGGTGTCAATTTTTGAAAAAAGAAATATCCATCATCCTGATAGAAACAAAGAAATTTTAAGTTATCATATTCCTGATTTCTGATTTGATCATATTCGGCTGAAACAAAATCATTTATCAAAATTTCAAGGCAGTATTCTTTTTCTGAAAAATCACGAATTCCAAACCATTCGTCATCATCTAAACTATAATCACTATCATACATTCGGGGATGATCTAAGTCATTAGGTAATTCAAATACATCTACGTCGGACATTATCTTAACGTAATCTGCGTTCCGGCCTTTTTTTTTGGCTAATAAATGATTCATGTCTATTTAAATTTATCGATATATGTAAAATTATTTATTCTTCTTAAGTCAGTAAATTCAAGTTTAGCAGGATCTTTCAAATTTTTATGAGTAATCACAAAAATTTTGATATCATTAGTCGTGGTTAAATAGTAGAAGTGATATCTAAAGAATAGAAATAATGGGTTAAAATATAGTGTTTGTGATAGAAATGTAAAAACAAAAAGGATTAGAAAAATAAAGATCAAAGTATCGTAATATGGAACGCTTAGAGCAACGAAGAAATATCCTAGGTAACTTGGTAAAAACGCGTTATTAGCTTGTTCGATTTCCTTTATTGTTCCTTTTTTGATATTATCCTTACTTAAAAATTTAGCTAAATATATACTCAGTAAGGTTAAAATAATTGGTATACTGAAATAAGCTAAATAACTAACGAAATCTGGCCAATTATAAAATATACAATGAATATCACTTAGGACAAACCTTTCCTTAACTAAATAAATGACAATTATTAATGAAGTTGCATTAAAGGTTAATAAAATTCTATAAACAAAATTAATCATGCGCTAATGTAACTGTTTAAGTTAAAATTTTGGTGAAATATTGATGAAAACAGGATATATGAGACGGAAACCTGTTTTTCTTTCTGCTAAAATAAAGGGATAAATAGAGTTACAGATACATAATAACAACTAACTGTTAACATTAAAATCAACAAAATCTGGTTCCAATTAGGATCTAAAGCTAGAACCAGACCATTTTATAATATTAAAATCTTCAATTAATCTGTCGGCAATGCGATTACCATATCTATTGGCTAAAATGGATGGGGTATCATTGGTAGTAACAAAGGTGATTGCTCCGGTTCGGTTACGTTCAAAAAATAGATCTGTTAAAACGTCTTTTCTGCCGAAAGCTAAATCTTCAAAACCGACATCATCTAAGTATAGTTTTCCTTTGGTAAGGTTTTTAAAGTCAAAGTTGCTTGTGGGGTCTTTTGCAGCCTGCATATAATCTTCAACCAGGCTTAGAGAAGAGTAGGTTGAAAACCAAAAGTTTTTGATTCCAATTTTTAAAAGCCGCTTACCTACCTTATGTAAAATCATAAATATTGTGGTTTTCCCAACTCCAATATCACCATAAATTAGTATGCCCTTTCTAAGACTACTTCCTTTCTTAATAACCCCGTGCTTATTGAAATCAGGATCACCCAAAAAGTACATTAATAATGTAAAGACAATTGGTTTATTTTCTTCTGTCAGAATGAATTTATCCTTGGCTTCTTCCTGAAAATACTGCCAAACTAAAGTTTTTATTCTTATGTCTTTATGAAGTGGTCTTGGATTCTGTTTTTGCTTAGAGCCAAAGGGATTATTTTTGTGCAAAATGCTGCCTACACTATTCATAGCTCTTCAGTTTTTCCTGCAATTCACTTGAATCTACCCCTAAATTTGATGATTTAGAATTACATATATCAACTAATATTTTCTCTGCATGTTTTAAAAATGCATGGGAGTCATTTATACTTTTTCTCCAAAAGATATTTTTAGGATTTTCTAAATATTCAATCATCAAACGAATTTGATCAATACTGAAACCTTTTTTAAGCAATTTTTTAAACGGTTCAATCCAATTTTGATATTCAGTTTTTTCAAGATCATCCGTGGGAATATCGTTGGCGTTCAATAATTCAAACCTCAATTTGAACAATCTCGCGGCATAATTAAATATCTCTATTTCTTTTTTTGGTATATCATCTATGATAACCTCAGAAAACTGTTTGTGGTTTAATGGTTTATTTGTTTGTGGTTTAACTATCTCTCCAGTGCTTATGCCATGGTTTAGTATAGCGTTTTGCAGTGCTTTAGACTTTGCTTTTGTATTTTTTACTAAAGCAATGACATTGGCAGAATGTTGATTTCTACTTTTATGAATAAGGTCGATAAAGCCCCATTCTATTAGATCTTGAAATGTCTTGTCATAGGTTCTATAATTTAATATTCCAATAGCCTCCATTGTGTAAACCGTAGGCAGACCAAATTTTTCTTTCCAACCTAATCGGTTAGCGTGATCTATGATATACATATATAGAGCTGTGTGACGAGTCTTGATTTTATCAGGATGTTGAAAGCTATTGTCAAACCAGTTCCTCATTAATTCAAATTGGGTCATGATTAAGATTTTAAGGTTTCTAATTCAACTATCGCTTTATTGACCTCGCTCTTCTTGTAGTAAACTCTTTTGCCAATACCATACTTAATTAGAATTCCGGATTTAGTCCAGTGATGAAGTGTAGAGAGGTCAATTTTGAGTAAGTTCGCCACCTCTTGTCGTGTTAATAATTCGTCTTCTAATTGACTAATTTGATTTTTTCGAAGTTCTGAAACATCTTCTGTTAGTTTGTTGACTAAGTCAAAAAGACTCTGGATTTCTGTTTTGTTCATTGTTTATAAATTTTTATTACAATGCAAAACAACTGCATAAGCTTGCAGACTGACTCCAGAGTCGGTATTAAGGCGGTATACTTTTTAACGTTATATTAACGTTTCGCTTTTTTTTCCCTTAATTTGATTATCCAGGAATTTAAAGCTTCATCAAGCTCGGACAGGAAAACTGTGGTTTTGTCTGTTCGTTTACTTATAGTTTCCAACTTTTGCTTTTTATCAGTATCAGGTATATCTAGATAGATTGCCATTTCATCATAGATATGTTGTTGATTTTTCCCTTTTAGCTTTTTTGCTTCGATTAGTGATTTGATTAATTCAGCAAATTCTAGCTCCGAACCCAACCATCTTACTTCAGAGGATTGATTTAAAATTGGTTGATCTTTTCGCTTTTCGTGTGTAATAAGATCATTTAATATATTTTCAACATGTTCTAAATTAGCGTAGCGATATGGAATAAACATTTCAATAAACTCTTGGAGTTCATCAATAAAAATTTCACCGTGATCTGGGTTTTCAGGATTTCGCCTCATTCTTTCTGACACGTTAGTCATAATTGGTATGAAATCACCAACTTCTTCCATTCTCTTATACTTTTGATACTCCTGCACTTCAGGTAGAATGTCCATTACCAGCATCCCTTTAAACTGAAGAATATCTCCTTTTAAATTTTCAAGTTTTATTAAGTCGTTATTTGTTTTTGTTTCGATGAAGTCATAGATATCTGATGATAGCATATCACCATTGTGACAGTTCTCTAAAAATTTTCTAGTGGATAAAATTTCGGTATGATTCATTTAATTTGTTTGATTTTCATAAAATTGAGCAATCTGTTTTGCGTAGTCGTAACTATTTTTTCCTATATAATTAAGAAACATCTTTTCGGTGCTGTGACCTGTGATTTGCATAATTAATGGAGTAGGTAGGATCCCATATTGATTGGTGGCGAAGCTCCTTCTGCAAACATGGGAGGTAATGAGTTTCCATTTTTCATATTTGCCTTCAACTTTTCTTTTTTCCGTATGCTTCATTTTCTCGCCTTCCTCCTTGGGTGGTATAAGGCTTCCATCTATTTTCTCATCAATTCCAGATAATTCGCAGACCTTCTTGATATAAGTGTTGAAGTTCTGCATGCTAATCTTTCTGGGGAGACCTTCTTTTAAAATTTCCTTAGTGGTCGGCAATATAGGAATCGTAATTTGTTTACCAGTTTTCTGTTGCTGGAGTTCAATAACTTCCAATCCATTTCTATTTACAAAATTCTCATCTGTGAGGTTCAGAAGATCTCCTCCTCTCTGACCAATGTTACAGCCTAATAAAAGCCACTTCTTAGCATTTTTTAAATAATCCTGTTCAAAACTCTTATTTTTAATTTTTTCTAATTCTTCAGGCGTTAAGTATATAATGTATTTGCTTTTGCTTTTTCCGCCTTTCACTTTCCGTAGTTGCGGACTTATTTGCAATCCTTGTATCTGAGCATCACCACAAACAGTCTTTATATCATCAATTTTTTTTCTTGCATAGCTTTCCGCATAGTTTTTATCATTTAGCATCCAGGCCAGGAATTTTCGACCGAAATTGATATCTACATCACTAACTTTAATATTTCGCTTTCCTTGGTACTCTATGATAATCCTTCGAAGATTTTTATAGGAGTTAACTCTGCTTTTAGAAAGCCCTAGACCTCCTTTTGAATTTTCCCTTGAGTTAGCCGTGTCTATTATATGCTGAATGTTATCAACTAACGAGTCGCTTATCTTCTTTTCATCTGAAATATTACTCTCAGTTTTCCGTATCGGTGTGGAATCATTATTGAATTCCTTGATAATTGTTTCGAGCCATGCATCGTCAATTTCATCGAAATCTGATTCATTGAATCTTTCCTGGATTTTAATTGATAAGTTCTGAAGTTTTATATCCAGATTTTTGAGATGCGGATTTCTAGGATGAGGAGCTTTTTTGGCCGGACTCCAATCTTTAGGTGAAATTGTTTTCTGGGTACTTTTAGAGATGTCAAATTTTCTTCCATGTCTGAATCGGATATAAATCGAAGCAGGGTCATTTTTTCCTTTTATGAGGTATGAAATTGATGCCATATTTTGATTTTTTACAAACCTAAAAAATGTCGGGAAACTTTCCCCACATTTGCCAAAAAGTTTCCCGACATTCTAAATATGGAGTTGCATTGAATTGGATTGATTTAGATTGTAAATGTGATTTATCCCTTTATTAATAATGGTTTACATAGGTTGAAATAGATTTAAATACATTGATTTAGATTGATTTCAAAAAATAAAAGTTAGTCCCGTCCCGAGTACCAAAGACCCTCTTAATCTGTTGATTTTGAGGGTTTTTTTTTGTGTCCATTTCTTTCGCACAGAATTCAATGTTTTTTTGAATCCGAAACAGAATTAAGTGGATTTTTATGATACCTCAACAAGGTGAGTTATACAGATAGCAAACTCGCAATAATTTTATATGTGAATTGAAAAGGAGCTCGAGTTTCAATATTCTTAATAATCCATTTTCAAAATAAGTTACTTTCATTTTATTACTATCTCTTATCCGGAATAAATCTGTCCAGCTCCCGTTGCCATTGGGAAGTCTGTATTACTTTCAAAATGGAACGATTTAGATCTTCGCGTAAATTACTTTTATCTCGAATTCCCATGGCATATAAACGGGGATTTAGCAAGATAGGTTGAACACGAAGATTAAGAGCTGCATCGCTGTTTATATAATAATTAAGCTGCGGAATATTATGCAGGATTATATCCGCATTTCTGGAGTTTACAAGCTGTAGACCATCTTTAAGATCAGATACCTTTTGAAAACTTACTCTTTCTTCTTCTAGATAAGTAGATGCTTTTGATTCCTGCAACGCAAGTACCTTCATGTCTTTTAGGTCGGTGGGGATTGCAATCTTCTTACTGGAAGAACCGCCCATCACCGCGCTTACTAAAGATGCAGTTAGAACCGCAGTGACCGCCATAGCGATAAGCATCCAAAAGAGGGCGATGACTCTTCCCCAGAAAGTTACCGGAGCCTTATCACCATATCCAATCGTGGTCATAGTTACACCCGCCCACCAAAACCCTGAACCTATACCTTTAATAATTGAACGTTCGCCTCCAAAATTTTGATCATTGCTCCTGCGCTCCACAAAATACATGATGGTTCCCACAATTAGCAATAATACAGAGAGTACTAAAACTATGATCCAGAATCTTTTACTGAAAAAACTTTTGATAATGGCTCCAAGATCCATTGCCGGGGAGGTTGCTGCTCCCATGTTTGCAGTGTAATAAATATGACTAAAGTCTACCAGGCTGTCCTCCTTTGTAGTTAGTTCACTTAAAAGTAAAATATCGATCTGTTTATCTTTTAAACTACTATTCGCTATTTCCGAATCTATTTCCTGAAAATCGAAACGATAATTTAGTTCATCAGCAATATTTCTCCAAAGTCGGATGCTAATACCGTCCCAATTTCCTTTATTATCCTTGAACATATAAGGTGTTTGTTCAAAAACGCCTACCTGAAGTTGCTCTATCTTTTTATTGGTGGAATCCTGCGGAATATTATTGGCAATCATAGAACCTGGAAGCATTAGGAGTACGCCCCCTATAACTGATGAAATATTAAAGCGTGTCATTTAAATTATTATAAATTTCATATTTAAGATATCGCATAAGCCTCTAGATTCTCGGAATTTTTCGTTAAAACTCACAATAGCTTAAAAGAACAAGATTGAATGCTAGTAATTTGAGTAGCATTACTTTCTGCTGAAATGAAATTATTACATCCTGAAAATTGCAACTCTTGTCGGGACTTAGACTATTTTCTATTTAAGCTACAGAATGTCTTATGAGTCGACTTAGTATTATTAGAAGACCTCTAGCAGA
>FUFK010046359.1_pt1 | contig 16512 bp, 17 predicted proteins | sample 1021851 | NCBI WGS metagenome assembly FUFK01 (sample SAMEA51879418, study PRJEB19060) | metagenome | reverse complement strand
AACCTCGCCGCCGCCCGAGAGAAGGGGTACACCTTCTTCGCCGCTCCGGAGGCCGAGTTCTTCTACTTCGAGTCGGGGGAGACCGAGGGTGGCGCTCCCAAGCCGATCGACCACGCCTCGTATTTCGATCTCACGACCGCCGATGTGTCGAGCGATCTTCGCAAGACCACGATTCACATGCTCGAGGCAATGGGCATCCCGGTCGAGTACTCGTTCCACGAGGACTCGCCGGGCCAGCACGAGATCGATCTCCGCTACACCGAGGCACTCAGCATGGCGGACAACATCATGACGCTTCGGCTGGTCGTGAAGAAGATCGCCATGGATCGCGGCGTGTACGCGACGTTCATGCCGAAACCGCTCAATGGCGTGCAGGGCTCCGGCATGCACACGCACCTTTCGCTTTTCGAGGGCGAGACCAACGCCTTCCACGACGCCGACGATGAGGGGGGCCTCTCCGTCGTCGGCAAGCAGTTCACCGCCGGTGTGCTCAAGCACGCTCGGGAGATCACCGCCGTCACCAACCAGCTGGTCAACAGCTACAAGCGCCTGGCCGAGACCTCCGAGGCGCCGCCGTATGTTGCCTGGGCCCGCAACAACCGCTCGGCCATGATCCGGGTGCCGGTTCGAAAGAAGGGCAAGCCCGAGTCGGCCCGCATCGAGTACCGGGCGCTCGATGGTGCCGCCAACCCGTACCTCGCCTTCTCGCTGATCCTCGCCGCCGGCCTCCGCGGCATCGACGAGGGCTACGAGCTTCCTCCCGAGACCGACGCCAACCTCTTCGAGCTCTCCGACAGCGAGCGCCGCACCCTTGGGGTCGAGCCGCTCCCCCGTTCGCTCAACGAGGCGCTCGACGTGATGGAGGAGTCCAAGCTCGCCCGCGACACGCTCGGCGAACACGTCTTCGAGTGGTTCCTCCGCAACAAGCGGGCCGAGTGGGCCGAATTCCAGTCGAGGGTCACGCCCTTCGAACTCGAGCGCTACCTCGGCAACTGGTGAACTCGATGGATCCGCTTCTCGTCTTCCCCTCCCCCGCCCCACCCGAGCTCGCCCAGGCTCTCGACCTGGGTGGCTGGGCGTGGAAGGCAGCGGCCGATCTCGACACGGCGCGAAGCGAGCAGCCCGCCGAAGGCTGGGTCGGCGCAGTCGTCGTGGCCGGCGACGAAGCCGACGAAGCCTTTCGCCTGTGCCGGTCGATCCGCAGCGGCGATATCCATGTTGGTTCGGTGCTGTTGTTGATCGGCGGTGGCCATCTCGCCTCGCTCGACTTCCGTGAAGATCTCTTCGACGACTTCTGTCTCAACCCGTTCCAGCCGGTCGAGCTCGAGGCTCGCCTCAAGCACCTCTTCCGCCGCAGTGGCCAGGTCGCCCGGGCCGAGGTCATCGAGTACGGCCCGCTCGGGATGAACCTCGAGACGTACCAGGCCGCCATCGACGGCAAGCCGCTCGACCTCACCTATATGGAGTACGAGCTGTTGAAGTTCCTCGCCTCGCACCCCGGCAAGGTGTTCACCCGGGAGACCCTGCTGAGCCGGGTCTGGGGCTACGACTATTACGGCGGTGCGCGCACGGTCGACGTCCACGTGCGACGCCTGCGCTCCAAGCTCGGCGAGGAACACGCCAACCTGATCCAGACCGTGCGCTCGGTGGGGTACAGCTTCGGGGCCAGTCGCTGGGTCTGAGCAAACTATAAACCCGATGTTAAGCAGACTTGATTCTGATGGTTCATTTCACCTGAGGCGTCGATAACGTGTCGTCCTATGCACACCGCAAAGCTTCGCGTGCTGATGTTTGGACTGTTTGCCTCGGCCGGAGCCTTGGCCTTGTCCGGCTGCGGCAGTAACTCCGAGGGCACGATTCAGATCTACACCGGTCGCCACTACGACCTCGAAGTTGCGTTCGAGGCCTTTGTGGAGGAGTTCAACATCGGCATTGAGTTTCTCTCGGGTCCAGACGCCGACCTCCGTGAACGTCTCCAGGCCGAGGGCGACGACACCTCGGCCGACATCTACATGACCGTCGACGCCGGCAACCTGGCGATCGCGGCCGAGCAAGGACTTTTCGCCTCGCTCGACTCGCCGGTGCTCGATGCGGCGGTCCCGTCGGAGCTTCGCGATCCCGATGGCTTCTGGTACGCCCTCAGCGCCCGGGCGCGCACGATCGTTTACTCAACCGAGCGGCTCAGTACCGACGAGATCCCCACCACCTACGAGGAACTTGCCGAGCCTCAATGGAAGGACCGGGTCTGCATGCGCAACTCGTCGAACGCCTACACCCAGTCCCTTGTCGCCAGCATGATCGGCAACCTCGGCTACAACTCGGCACTCGAGTTGGTCACTGGATGGGCTGACAACTCCCACATCATGTCCAACGATGTCATCTTGTTGAACTCAATCCGCGACGGCCGCTGCGACGTCGGTATCTCGAACCACTACTACCTGGCCCGCGAACTCGCCGAGGACCCCAACTATCCGGTCGGCCTCGTCTGGGCCAACCAAAACGACCGCGGCGTCCACGTCAACATCTCCGGCGCCGGCGTGTTGGCGAACGCCGACGACCCCGAACTCGCCCAGCAGCTGCTGGAGTGGCTCGCCACTGACGGGCAGAACCTCTTCGTCGACGGAAACAACGAATACCCCGTGAATCCCGACGTCGCCCCCGAGACCTTGATCGCCACCGAGTTCGGCGAGACGTTCATGGGCGACCGCACCAACGCGTCCGAATGGGGTCTGCTCAACGCCGAGGCGGTCCGTCTGCTCGACGAGGCCGGTTACGAGTGACGTGACTGCTGCAGCGCCCGTCGCCGAGACGGGGAGCGACCGGGTCGAGACGACCGCCGCCGACCGGGCCAGCCGCCGAGGCTGGCCCGGTGGCGCGCTCGTGCTCGCGGCGCTGGTCGTCGTCCCGATCGGCTTCCTTGCCATCGGCATCCTGGACCCCGAGACCGAGGTCTGGCGTCAGCAGTGGGACACGCGCCTACCCGGCCAACTCGTCGACACCGCAGTGCTCCTGGTCGGGGTGAGCTTCGGCGCCCTTTTCCTCGGCAGCAGCCTCGCCTGGCTCGTTAGCGCCTACCGCTTCCCAGGATCAAAAGCCTTCGGCTGGTTGCTGGTCGCACCCCTTGCGATGCCGTCGTACGTGCTCGGGTTCGTGACCATGTCTGTCTTCGGTTTCACCGGTCCGGTGCAGAACCAGTGGCGCGACTGGTTCGGTCGCGACGCATGGTTCCCCGAGGTCGAGTCGATGGGTGGCGCGATCGTGGTCTTCACGCTCGTGCTCTACCCGTACGTCTTCTTGTTGGCTCGCGCTGCGCTCGCCGACCAAGCCGGATCGGCCTACAACGTCGCGAGAAGCCTCGGAGCCCGACCGCTCGAGGCAGCGCGTCGTGTCGTGATCCCGATGCTTCGACCGGCACTCGCCGCCGGTGTGGCCGTCGTGATGATGGAGACGATCACCGACTTCGCAACCGTCCAGTATTTCGGCGTTGACACCGTGACGGTCGGCGTCTTCCGCATCTGGCGAGGCACCTTCGATCGTGACGCCGCATCGGAGTTCGCGACCCTCGTGTTGGTGGTTGCGCTGATGATCATCGGGCTCGAGCGCATCATGCGCGGCCGGGCCCGCTTCGGTGAGGCCGCCGGTGCTGCGGCCGGGCTCGGGCCCCGTCGCCTCAAGGGGGCGCGAGCGTGGGCCGCCTTTGCCATCTGCGGCATCGTGCTGCTCCTNGCGTTCTTGGCCCCGACTCTCCAGCTCGTGTCGTGGGCATTCCAAGAGATCACCGGGCCGAGGGGCACCCCGAACACCGAACGCTTCCTCGAGTTCCTCGGCAACTCCCTGCAACTCGCACTCCTCACCGCCGTCGTGTGCGTGCTCGCCTCGATCTTCATCGCCAACGGGTCACGATTCGTCTCCGGCCGAACGACTGGCCTCGCTGCACGGCTCACCGCTGTTGGCTATGCCGTCCCGGGGCCGGTCGTGGCGATGGGTGTCGTGCTCAGCCTGGTTGCGCTCGACGACGTGCTCGAGGGCATCGGCCTGGGTCTCCCCGGCACGGTCGCCACCGGCTCCCTCGTCGGTCTCGTCTACGCGTACAGCATCCGGTTCCTCGCACCGGGGCTCAACGCCATCGAGGCCGGCATGGCCCAGGTGCCCGAGGAGGTCACCGCCTCGGCTCGAAGCCTCGGCGTTCGGCCAGCCACGATCGTGCGTCGGATCCACACCCCCCTCGCCCGCACGAGCGTCGCCACTGGCGCCGTTCTCGTGGCTGTCGATGCACTGAAGGAGCTGCCGATCGCGCTGCTTCTTCGGCCGATCGGCTTCAACACCCTGCCGGTCTGGACCTTCAACCTGGCGACCGAGTCGCGCTTCGAACAAGCCGCGCTGCCTGCGCTCGCCATTATCGTCGTAGCGATGATCCCGGTTGCCGTGCTGTCGCGTCAGCTGTCCCGAGGGGCCGAACGCGTATGACCGTCACGCCGCTTCGGCTCGACGCTGTCGTCAAGACCTTCGAGGACGTCTTCGCGGTCGACGGTGTCGATCTCGAACTCGCACCCGGCGAACTTCTCGCTCTGGTCGGTCCGAGCGGCTGCGGCAAGTCGACGTTGCTGCGTTCGATCGCAGGTCTGGTGGCGATCGACACGGGCACGATCCGTCTCGCCGGGGCGCTCGTCGACGATGGCCGTGAGCATCTGCCGCCAGAACGCCGGCCCGCCGGGCTGGTGTTCCAAGAGCACGCGCTCTTCCCGCACCTCACCGTCGCCAACAACATCGGCTTCGGGCTGCGCGATCTCCGCGCCGACGAACGTCAGTCCCGTATCGATGAGCTCCTCGAGCTCGTCGATCTCACCGGCTTCGGTGATCGCTTCCCGCACGAGCTCTCCGGCGGCGAACGCCAGCGAGTGGCGCTCGCCCGAGCGCTTGCGCCATCGCCGGCGCTCATGCTGTTCGACGAGCCCTTCGCCAGCCTCGATCACAATCTGCGCATCAAGCTCCGTCACGATGTGGCCGCAGCATTGAAGGCAACCGGCACACCGGCCGTGTTCGTCACCCACGACCAGCAGGAGGCGTTGGCGATCGGTGATCGCATCGCCGTGATGCGGAACGGACGGATCCGACAACTGGGGACGCCGGCCGAGGTGTACCACCAGCCGGTCGATGACTTCGTGGCGGCCTTCATGGGCACGGCGAGCTTCCTCCCCATCGCGAATGACGCCACGACCGTGCTGGGGCCGATCGACCTCGACGGTGCCGCTCCAGCCGATGCCGTCGCCATGGTGCGGCCCGACGACATCGTGTTCACCGCCTCGGCGACGGGTAAAGCCGAAATTGTCGGCGCGGCCTACCACGGCAGTGGCTGGCACCTGCACGCACGCGTTCACGACGGTGTCGACGTGTACTTCGCGGTCGGGCACCTTGATGCGCCCGCTGTTGGCGATCGGGGAACGCTCGCGCTCACACCTGGGCATTGCCAGGTCGTGGTGCCTCGTCGCTGATCCGGGTCGAACTCCGTAACCGGCGGCGTGGGCGCCGCAGCGAGGTCGATCAGTCGGACTCGGGGCCGTCGTAGGGATTGGCGTCCGACAACTGCAGGTACTCGTTGGGGTCGCCGTCGTCGGTAACGTTGTCGAGGTCGCTGTTACGTCCGATCAGGCTGCCGATCACGCCCGCAAGCCCAGCCATGCTCATCAAGATGCCCACGGGCATCACGATGACGAGCACGACGATGAAGATGATCGTTCCGGCGTCCATGGCGGTCAGTCTGTCAGATCCGCGGCTCGGATCATCAGTTCGCCGCTCAGACGGCGGCGATGGCCTCGATCTCGATCTTGGCGCCGAGCGGCAGTTCCTTCACGGCGACCGCCGAGCGGGCAGGACGGTGGTCCCCGAACTCCTCCATGTAGATCTCGTTCATGGCGGCGTAGTCACCCATGTCGGTGAGGAACACGGTGGTCTTCACCACATCGTTGAGCGAGGCATCGGCGCTCGACAGCACCGAACGGAGGTTGACGAAGACCTGCCGGAGCTCGGCCGCAAGACCGCCCTCGACGATCGCGCCATCGGCGATGCCGACCTGGCCGGCGGTGAAGAGGAGGTCGCCTCCACGGACGATGGGCGTGTACGGACCGACGGGCTTGCTCATGACGGCGAGCGTAGTTCGATCATGCAGCGCCCGAGACGTGCGAGTCGTGCTGTCGATCGCAAACGGTCAACCATGCGCAACGACCNTCCAGTCACCGCTCGAGGACTTTGAGGAACGCTGCGGGGATGTCGGTCGGCTCGTCGACCGTCGCCAACTGCGCACCGACCGCCTTGGCGAACTCGGCGGCGTCGTCCACGTCGTCGGTCGGCGCGATCACGCACAGTTCATCGAGTCCGCGAGCGGCGGGGATGGCGTCGGCGCCGGTCGTGGCCCGGCAATCGGACATCAAGATCGTGACCCGCCGCTTGGCGCGCGACCGATCGAGTTGGCGAGCGGCCGCCGTGAGCGCGCCAGCCAGATCGGTGGTGCCCTGGCCTCGAAGCCGCAACAGGTCGTCGACGACGGCCAGCGATGACCGCGAATCGTCTTGACTCTTGACGGCGATGACCCGGTCGGCAAACGCCAGCACCGACCAGTCGACCGGGGCCCGGTGGGCGCACGCCGCTGCGGCGACCGCAGCCGTGGCGAGCCGCTTGCCGCTCATCGAGCCGCTGCGATCGATGACGAGCGCGAGCGCAGTCGCCGGCTGGGTCCAGTGCCGAACCCGGAGATCGCCCGCATCGATGAGCTCACCGGTGGCCTGTGCGTGGACGAGGCCGTCGAGACTTGCGTCGAGGTCGAGGTCGCCGGCGACTCGGTCGGCTGGGGACGACGCCATTGCGCCCACGCCACGGGCNTGAAACGGACCCGCCTTGGCCACGTCGAGCACAAGCCGACCGGCAAGGCGGGCCGCCAGGGCGGCAAGCTTCTGATCGGTGGCCCCTCGCATCTGGGCGAGCAACGACATCGCGTGGTCGGGATCTTCGTCGACGAGATCGGCAAGGGCGTCGTCGTCGATCTCTCCCACCTCGGGGCTGATCTCTTCGAATTTCGGATCGCGGGCGAGTTGGGGTCGTGGGGTGGTGCGACGGTTGTCGTCCTGGATGGCCTGGCGGGCGTCGTCGCCCTCCAAGGTCAGGGGGACGCCGGAGTCGCCCCGTCCGGGGCGGTCGCTTTTCCCGACGACGAGTCGTCGTCGTCACGGGGGTGCTCCTGCGCGAGCACCGCGTCCCACAGGTCGGTGATGACCGACTCGGGCGTGGAACTTCCGCCCTCGTGCAAGCGGATCCGACCGGACAGTGCGGTGAGCGCTGCGTCGAGGCCGACGCTGGGGTCGGTCACCTGGGCGCTGCGCATCAACGCGAGTGCGTGGCCCACCTCGACCAGATCGATAGCCCCGCGCACGGAAGAACCGACGCGCACATCGGGGTGGTTGCGGGTTCCGCGCGTGACGGCGACGGCCCGGCGCCGCAGGACTCGGTCGTCTTCGGAGGTGTTGCGCACGACGATGTCGGACTCGTCGTCGAGAGATTGGTATCCCATCGCGATCCGACACATGCGGTCGTAGACCGCACCGGAGACCCGAGCGGTGCCGATGTTGTCGAAGGGATTCATCGCTGCGACCAGCCGGAAGCCATCGGCTGCCGAGATCGTGCCGAGACGAGGCAGGGTGAGTTCGCCCTCCGACATCACGGTGATGAGGAGGTTGACCGTTTCCTCCGGCACCCGGTTGAGCTCCTCGACATAGAGGAGCGACCCATGGCGCAGCGCCTCGACGAGCGGACCATCGACGAAGACATCGGGGGTGTAGCCGTCCTCAAGCACACGAGACGGGTCGAACTGGCCGGCGAGGCGCGCCGGGGTGAGTTCGGCGTTGCCTTCGACGAATACGAATCCGGTGCCGGCCGCTGCGGCGACCTCGCGCAGGATCGTCGACTTGCCGGTGCCGGGCGGCCCCTCAAGCAGCACGTGGCGGTCGGCAGCGAGCGCGGCGACGAGCACCTCGAGTTCGCGTCGTCGACCGACGACACGCTCACTGAGGGCGTCGATGTCGGGTGCGGAGAGGCTCGTCATGAAACCAGTCTGGCGCTGATCGACCGCCGCGGTTCAGTCGAAGGTGATGACGCCGCGGATGTTCTTGTTCGCCATCATGTCGGCGTAGCCCTCGTTGACCTGGTCGAGGGTGTACGTGTTGGTAATCATCTCATCGAGCTTGAGCTGACCAGCCTGGTACATCGACAACAGGTGTGGGATCTCCTTGCGCGGGGCGGTGGAGCCGAACAGGCAGCCCTTCAGCTCCTGATTCATCATCGAGAACATGAACAGGTTGAGCTGAACGTCCATCTGCGCAGCCGGGGCAACCGCCGTGGCGACCACCGTGCCGCCCTTGCGGGTCAGGAACTGCGCCGGAGCGATGAGATCACCGGTGAGCACCGACGGCGTGAGGATGACCGAGTCGGCCTGCACGCCCTCGGTGAGGCCGCCGACCANCTCCATGGCCTCCTCCATNGACGGGGCNGTGTGGGTGGCGCCGAATTCCATGGCGCTCTCGCGCTTGAACTCGCTCGGGTCGATGGCGACGATGTTCTTTGCACCGGCGACCTTGGCACCCTGGATCGCAGCGGTGCCGAGACCGCCACAGCCGACCACCACGACGGTGTCACCGGCAGTGACCTCGGCGCGGTTCACGGCCGAGCCGTATCCGGTGGTGACGCCGCAGCTAACGAGCGCAGCAGGACCAGCGGGAACGTCTTTCTGGACCTTGATGGCCGAGTCGACGCTCAGAACCATGTGCTCGGCGAAGGTGCCGAGCTTCAACAACGGCGTGAGCGTGGTGCCGTCGGACGTGTGATGACGGAACGTGCCGTCGATCATCCCGGGCTCCATCAGGTGGGCACCGAGATCACACAGGTTCTGCTGGCCGCGAGCGCACCAGGTGCACTTGCCGCACGACGGGATGAACGAGCACGAGATGTGGTCGCCGACCTCGAACTCGGTGACGCCCGGGCCGAGACCGATGACCACACCGGCCCCTTCGTGCCCGCCGATGATCGGCAGCGGCACCGGCATCGTGCCGTCGTGAGCGTGCTCGTCGGAGTGGCACATGCCCGCAGCGGTGGTCTTGACCAGAATCTCGCCCGCCTTGGGTTCGTCGAGTTCGATCTGCTCGACGCTCCAGTCGGCGCCGATTTCTCGCAGNACGGCAGCACGGGTCTTCATCGGATCTCCTCACGGCAGGGTGAACGCCGAGAAGGTACCAGCGGCCCCACGTGTGGTCACGTTGAGATCGGTTCTCGGGCGTTGGTCAGCCCGCTGCCTTCCAGGCCGCTTCCTCGACCGAACCCGGTTCGGGCAGCAGCGCACCGCCCTCCATCGTGAACGACGCCTGGATGTCGCGCGAGGTGGCTGAGATCGTCGTGGCATCGACACCGGCTCGCTGGGCCAGAAGGGCGGAGAGCCGCTCACTCATTTCGGCTTTCTGTTCGTCGGTGCGCCCGGCGCGGATCGTGCTCGAAATGCGGCCGTTCTGGCCCTCGGGCAGCGATCCGGAATCCTCGGTGATCATCACGTGCACGAACGAGGGTGGGGCGCCGGTGACGCCACAGTGCACCTCGACGACGTCGTTCGAGAAGGCTGATCGTCCGGCCAAATCGAGCAGACCAGGACGAACATGGGCGTGATAGAAGGGCATTTCTGGCTGCTAGAGGGCTTCGGAGACCGAGACGACGATCTCGTGGTCGGTGCATCCGGTCACCTCCGACCAGAGGTCGCAGATGCCACGCATGTAGGCCTCTCGCTCGGGACGGGTGGTGGTGTGAGCGATCGCACATGCGATCACCGACGAGCTGCTCTGCTTGCCCTCGGTGAACATGTAGCCGCTGGGCACGGCCATGAACGCCACCGTCGATGCCTCACCGTCGAAGTGGTCAGCGTGGTGGGCCTGCAACCGCTGCTCGAGCACGTCGGTCGACGCATCCGCAGTGCTGCCCTCTTGAATGACGCAACTGAAGCGACTCATGGTCGGAGACGGTAGTCAGCGCCCGGAAAGGCCGTCTAGATCCGGGTCGGGCAGCGAGCCAAACGCCGACTTCAATGCGTCGCCCCAGCCGTCGGAGACGGCGAGCCAGTCGGGGTTGTCGGCCTCGACCCTTCGGGGTTCGATCGCATCAAGAACATCGTTGTCGAACCACACAACGTCGAGGGGAGCACCAACTGACAGGTTCGCCTTGATCGTGGAGTCGAACGAGACAAGCAAGAGTTTCACGGCCTCAGCAAACGTCATTTCGGGGTCAAAGGCACGAACCAAGATCGGCTTGCCGTACTTCGTCTCACCAATCTGAAGAAAGGGCGTGTCTTCGCTCGCCTCAATGAAGTTACCCTCGGGGTAGACGAGGAATAGACGGGGCGGCATTCCGGCGATCTGGCCACCGACGATCAGCTTCGCATCGAACGTGCTTTCCGCAGTTTGACCCTCGCCCTTATGACGAGCGATCGTCGCCGCGAGCATCTCACCAATGAGCTCCGCGGTCCGGAACATCGTTGAAGTCTCGAAGATCGATGTTCCGGAATCGAGTGGCGCCCTGGCTCTCTCGTCGAGTGCCGACATAACCGCCTGAGTGGTCGCTAAGTTGCCAGACGAAAGAACGGTGATAACCCGCTCCCCCGGCACAGTCCACTGGTGCATCTTCGTAAACGTCGAAATATTGTCCACGCCGGCGTTGGTGCGAGTGTCGGACATGAAGATAAGACCGCGAGTGAGTTTCATCCCAACGCAGTAGGTCATTGCTGGGCGCTCCCTTGTTCGGTTATCGAAACGTCGACCTCGAGTGTCTCNCCGCCAGCCCCTCGCCGCACCCCCGATATCGGAGCTGCTTCCCGATAATCGAGCCCGACAGCGAGGCGAACGTATCGCCCGTCGGGGGAGATCTGGTTGGCAATGTCGAACCCGACCCAGCCGAGACCCTCGACCGAAACCTCGGCCCACGCATGGCTCGCTTCTTCCTGACCCCCTTCGACGAACAAGTAGCCCGACACGTAGCGCGCCGGGAACCCAAGCAATCGGGCCGCAGCAACGAAGACATGAGCATGGTCCTGGCACACACCGCCGGCGGCCTCGAGAACGGCGTCGGCCGGCGTTTCGACCTCGGTGATGCCGGGCAAGTAGTCGATCGCATCGCGAACTGCGGCTGACAAGCCGTGGAGCACGTCGAGATCGGCAACGCTACGATCGACCGATCGCGCAAGCCGACGAACGTTCGGACCAGGAGCAGTGAGCTTCGTATTGCGTTCGTAAAACCACTGGGGGGTAGCGCCCTGGTCGGGGCCGATCACACCGGCGGTGTCGGTAGTGACGACCTCGCCGGTTGCGATCACAACTGTTTCAGTTGCGCCGGGCTCGACCCGGACCAGCTCGACAGCGTTGCGGTGGTGGTCAATGAATCCAACCTGGTGCTGCCCCGCCAAGATCTGCGTGTCCCACCACTCGACGTCCTGCGTGGGGCCGGATCGGGGGCTGAGCCTAAGCTCGTACAACCCGTAGAGCACCGGCTGGTCAAATCGGTACTTCGTCGTATGAGTGATTGACAGGCGCATCAGCAATTGAACCGGTAGTCGTGCTCAACGGATACGCCGAGTTCGTTGCCTGCTCGGATGCACTCGGACAAGAATTCATGGAGGCCGTATTCGATGATCTCGTCGATCGACCGACCGGCGAGCCGCAGCCGCAGGCTGCGGGACAACTCGTGGCTTTGGTGCTGTTGGGCGTAGTCGGTGGCGAGATGCTCGAGATTGCGGTCAATACGCTCGTAGCAGAACAACAACGACCTAGGCATCTGACGATCAAGGATCAAGAAGTCAGCGATGCCCGACGCAGTCACATTGCCGCCGTTGCGCCACCGAAACGCCCGCTGGGCGGAGACGCTGCGCAGGATCGTTTCCCACTGGGCGTTGTCGAGTTGACCGCCTACGTCGAGCGGCGACGGCAACAGGACGTAGTACTTCACGTCGAGAATGCGTGCGGTGTTGTCCGCACGTTCGAGAAAGGTCCCGAGCCGGGAGAAGTTGTAAATGTCATTTCGCAGCATCGTGCCGTGCAGCGCGCCGCGGACGTAAGCACTTTCCTGGCGGATCAAGCTCAGCACCCGCGGCAGATCACGGGTGGAAACCGGCCTTCGAAGAGCATCGGTGACGGCGAGCCAGGTGGCGTTGGTGGCCTCCCATACCTCGCGGGTCAACGCAGTGCGGACCTCGCGGGCGTTGCTGCGGGCTAGCTCGACTACTGAGCGGACGCTCGACGGATTGTGTCGATCCCGCAACAAGAAGTCGATCACTGCGGCCGGTTCGACCTCGTCGTACCGCTCGACGTAAGCCAGCTGTTGCCCAGCAGTTGAAAGAACTGAATCCCACTCGTCGTAGAGATCCGACGAGTTCGTCAACGCAATGCGCATCCCGGCTTCGAGCAACCAGGCAATGTTCTCGCTGCGTTCGAGATAGCGGAACATCCAGTAGAGCCCCCCGGCCGTGCGACCCAGCATCAGTCGTCGACCACCCAGGTGTCTTTCGTGCCGCCGCCCTGGCTCGAGTTCACCACGAGAGAGTTTTTCTTCATGGCGACTCGGGTGAGTCCACCAGGACTCACGTGAATCCGGCCAGGCGCAACGAGGGCGAACGGCCGGAGGTCGACATGTCGAGGCGCCAGACCCGCCTTGGTCAGCACGGGCACCGTCGACAAGGCGATGGTGGGCTGCGCGATGTAGTTAGCCGGTCGGGTCTGAAGCTTCTTCGCGAACTCCCGTAGTTCACGTTTCGAAGCAGCCGGGCCGATGAGCATCCCGTACCCACCCGAACCATGAACCTCCTTCACCACCAGCTCGCTGAGATGTTCGAGTACGTATCCCAAAGACTCTGGCTCTGAGCAACGCCAGGTTGGGACGTTGTCAAGGATCGGTTTTTCGCCGGTATAGAACTCGATGATTTCGGGGACATAGCTGTAAATCGCCTTGTCGTCTGCGATTCCCCCGCCGGGGGCGTTGGCGATCGTGATTCCGCCGACCCGATAAACGTCCATGATCCCAGGTACTCCAAGTACCGAGTCGGGACGGAACACCAGCGGATCGAGGTAGTCGTCGTCGACCCGTCGGTACAACACGTCGATAGGCAACGGCCCCTCGGTGGTGCGCATGGCGACCCGACCGTCGACGATCTCAAGATCCCGAGACTCGACAAGTTCGGCTCCCATCTGGTCGGCCAGGAATGCGTGTTCGAAATATGCCGAGTTGTGGATCCCGGGCGTGAGGACTGCGAGCACCGCGGACCCGTCGGCGTTGGGTGGGGCCGACGCCTCAAGCGACGTCCGGAGGTTTTGGGGATAATCCCCGACCGGACGGATGCGCCGCCCAGCGAACAACTCCGGGAACATCTGCATCATCGTCTCTCGGTTCTCAAGCATGTAGGAGACGCCAGACGGAGTCCGGCAGTTGTCCTCAAGCACCATGAAGCGACCCTCGTCAGATCGGACGATGTCGACTCCGACGATGTGGGTGTAAACACCGCCCGGAGGCGATTGCCCGAGCATCACCGGCAGGAAGGCTGCGTTGTCGGCGACCAGCCCCACCGGGATCCGCCCCGCTTTTAGGATCTCGCGCCGGTGGTAGATGTCGTGGAGGAAGGCGTTGAGCGCCCGGACTCGCTGCTGCACGCCGCGTTCAATCTCGGCCCATTCTGACGCACTGAGAATCCGGGGAACGATGTCGAACGGGATAAGTCGTTCTTCTGCGTCGTCGTCGCCGTAGACATTGAAGGTTATGCCCGTGCGACGAAAGACCCGTTCGGCCTCGGCGGACTTCGCTCGCAGCCGCCGAGGTTCCTCGTCGGCAAACCAGCTCCCGTAGGCNCGGTACGGCGCCCGGACATTACCCGCCAGGCCGTACATTTCGTCGAAGAACCCCTCCCGCGGCTTCATGAGTCGAAGCTAGTGGTGGCCTGGCTCCTCATCTCGGGGCGAAACAAACTGGTAACCCAGCGTTCTCCCCTGGGGCTGGATACGAGCCCGCCCTATGTTTCGCTCGCCATCCAGTCGACCATCGCTGCGGCGATCGCCTCGCCCTGGTCGTCTTGGAGGAAGTGTCCGCCGGGCGTGAACTCCTGATGGGGCTGACCTTCCGCACCGGGTACCCGCTCGATGAACTCGTGATGCAGTTGGCCGAGCACGGGGTCCTCCGGGCACCAGAGCGTGAGGAAGGGACGGTCGAACATCTCGAGCCCCTGCCATGCCTGGAGGTTCTCGTCGATGCCGTCGTGCTCGGGGGTGATGGGCACGAGGGTCGGGAAGACGACGGCACCGACCTTGTGATCGGCGGTGGGGAACGGTGCGTCGTAGGCGGCCTTCTCGTGATCGGTGAGTTCTCGACCCGTGACCGCTCGGCCGAACAGGGCGCCGATGTCGTCGAGTTGGGAGTCCTGGCTGTACGCCAGCCAGAAGTCGAAGCCGGGTCCGATCGATTCGCCGACCGGTAGGCCCGTGTTGCCGATAGCGACCCGAGCGAACCGCTCGGGCTGCAGTCCGACCAGTCGCAGGCCGGTGAGGCCACCCCAGTCCTGGGCGAAGAGGGTGCAGGGATCGTGGATGTTCGCGTCGAGGAAGAACTCGATGTTCGCGACGTGTTGGGCGTAGGTGTAGTACCCCGGGTCGGTCGGTTTGTCCGAGCGACCGAAGCCGATCAGATCCGGAGCGAGTACCCGGTACCCCGCGTCGAGCAGGGTCGGGATCATCCGACGGTAGAGATAGCTCCAGGACGGCTCGCCGTGAAGCAACACCACCGGATGGGCATCCTCGGGCCCCTCGTCGATGTAGGCCATCCGCAGGCCGTCGACCGACCCGTATTTCGGCTCGTACGGGAAGTCGTCGAGACCGACGAAGCGTTCGTCCGGGGTTCGGACGTAGGCGATCCCGTCCGGTGTGGTGTGGTGCGTCATGGGACAACGTTAGGCACGGCCTTTCGACGCAGACCAAGAACCGTCGCTACCGTGCGGCCATGAGCGATGAGATGAACGTCGTCAAGACCTCGCGAACTCCCGAGGAGTTGCGCGGCCGACTTCAGGCGTGGCTGGTCGCCACGACCGACGACCCCGACGCGGTGATCGGACCAGTGTCGTCACCGGAGTCGAACGGCATGTCGAGCGAATCGCTTTTCTTCGACGCCACGTGGAAGGAGGGCAGCGGCTCGTTCGTTGCTCGGGTTGCGCCCGCGGCAAGCGATGTTCCGGTCTTCCCGACGTACGACCTCCAGAAGCAGTACGACCTGATCGATCTCGTCGCCAAACAGAGCAGCGTGCCGGTACCGGCGCTCGCCTGGATGGAGACCGATCCGTCGCACCTCGACCAGCCGTTCTTCGTGATGCACAAGGTCGCCGGGCGGGTGCCGCCCGACATCCCGCCCTACCCGATGGGTGGCTGGGTCCGCGATCTCGAACCGGCCGACCAGGTGGCGCTTCAGAAGGCGAGCGTCGCTGCGATGGCGGGCATCCACGGCATCGACATCACCGACGGGAAGGCCGACTTCCTGGAGTACGACTCCGCCCTCGGCGAGACGCCGCTGCGACGCCATTTCGCCGTCGAGAAGGCCTACTACGAGTGGACCTGCGAGGGCGCAGAGCGGCGCTTCCCCACGATCGAGCGAGCGTACGAGTGGGTGGAGGCCAACTGGCCGGCCGAGGAGCCCGAGTCGCGGATCTCCTGGGGTGACAGCCGCATCGGCAACATGATGTACGAGTCCGACGGGGTGAATCCGGTGGCCGTGCTCGACTGGGAGATGGCCTGCATCGCCCCGCGTGGCCTCGACGTCGGCTGGATGTGTTTCATGCACACGTTCTTCGAGTTCGTGCTGCAGAAGTACGGGGTCGACACGATGCCGTCGATGCTGCGCCCCGAGGACGTGCGGGAGCAGTACGGCGAGGCCAGCGGTGTCGACGTCGGCGACCTGCGTTTCGAGATGGTCTACAACGCCGTTCGTCACGCCTCGATCATGAGCCGCGTGCACCACCGCTCGGTCCACTTCGGGACCGAAACGTGGAGTGACGATCCCGACGATGCGTTCCGCTTCAAGGAGCTGCTCGAGGAGATGATCGCCGACTGAGCCTCAGGGGGTGGCGGTCATGCCACCATCGACGGGAAGCACAGCACCGGTGATCGCCGACGACGCCGGGCTGCACAGCCAGGCGATCGCAGCGGCGATCTCGTCCGGGGCGATCAGTCGACCGAGTGGCTCTTGATGGCGGATGAACGCCTCTGTGGACTCGAGGCCGTAGATGCGGGCCGACTCGTCGAGCCCGGCGGTGGTGGTCGAGCCGGGCGAGACGGCGTTGGCGGTGACGCCCGTGCCGGCGAGATCGGCGGCGAGCGATCGGGTGAAGCCGATGACGCCGTGTTTGGCAGCGGTGTAGTGGCTCATGTGGCGGAGTCCCAGCGAGCCGGCGGCCGACGCAACGGTGACGAT
>FUFK010057573.1_pt1 | contig 16513 bp, 14 predicted proteins | sample 1021851 | NCBI WGS metagenome assembly FUFK01 (sample SAMEA51879418, study PRJEB19060) | metagenome | reverse complement strand
ATGGGGTACTCATCGAGAATACCGTTCGCTCCATGGATGTCTCGGGCCACACGGGCGATTTCCAAGGCGATGTCAACGTTATTCATCTTGGCGAGCGAAATTTGTTCGGGGAACCACGTGCCGTCATCCTTCTTCTTACCCAAATGGTAGGCCAAGAGTTGACCCTTTGTGATTTCACGCAGCATCCATGCCAGCTTATTTTGGACCAACTGGTAGGAAGCGATGGGATGGTCAAATTGGATACGAGACAAGGCGTAAGTTTTGGCGCTATGGAAACAGGCCATGGCGGAACCCAACGCGCCCCAGGAGATGCCGTATCGGGCGTTGTTCAAGCAGGAGAACGGCCCGCGAAGACCCTTCACACCGGGCAGCATACGGTCCTTGGGAATCTTGCAGTCTTGGAACACCAATTCGCTGGTGACACTGGCCTTGAGTGAGTGCTTCCCTTTCATCTCAGGAGCAGAGAAACCCTCGTCGTCTTTCTCGACGATAAACCCACGAATCACACCGTCAAGTTTGGCCCACACCACGGCGATATCGGCGATGGTGCCGTTGGTGATCCACATTTTAGCCCCGTTGAGGAGGTAGTGGTCGCCTTTATCTTCGGCCTTGGTGACCATGTCGCCGGGGTTGGAGCCATAATCAGGCTCGGTCAAACCAAAACAACCAATCCATTCACCGGAGGCCATTTTTGGAAGGTATTTCTCTTTCTGCTCTTCAGAGCCAAAATCCCAGATAGGGTACATGGCCAGCGAGCCCTGCACGGAAGCAAAGGAGCGGAGGCCGCTGTCGCCTCGCTCCAGTTCTTGACAGATCAAACCGTAGGCGACGTAAGAGAGGCCCGGACAGCCGTAGCCCTTCAGGGGAGCGCCGAGCACGCCCATCTCGCCTAAAGCGACACGCCACTCATCGAGGAAGACGCCTTCCTCACAGGCCTGTTCAATCTTGGGGATGACCGCTTCGTCAACCCATTCACGAACCATGTCCCTGACCATGATTTCTTCTTCGGTCAGGAGGCTTTCAACGTTGTAAAAATCAAGTCCTTCAAACGGCTCCATGGGGCACCCTCAGTTGGTCTGCACCGCGGGTGCTTCATCAACATGTCCCCGCGCTTGATAGAAAGCAGTGAGTCATTTCTTCCCAAACCGCAGTTCACGGTACTTTCGTTGCATCCAAGGGCTGTTCATGTAGATGAGGCCGAGAATAACGCCCGGAACGGAAACGGCAACGGCACTGAGGACAAGAACATCCATGATGTTCATCTCCACTTCTTCCACCGCCGGTGTGAATTTGATGATGTTTCCATAGTCTGTTATGATGAACCCGTTATGCCGTGTGTTCTCCCAAACGACCGGAAGGCCTCGACCCGCAATCACGGGGTCCCATGTCGCTGCGTCTTCGGGAACAAGCACGGAGAAGGCCTCGCCGGTCAATGGTGTATAGCGAACCAAACCGAGCGGAGCGAGATGAATCAAACTCGTCCCATCATCGCCTCGGGAGACATCAACGAAATCACCGGTTGGGAGGTCCCACGGGTCGCCGGACTCCACGGTGGATTGACGAGCATCGAGGGTGTTGATTCGGATGACTTTGGTCTTGAGGCCACTGGCGAAGCCCACGCATTCATTCAGGACCGAACTTGCACAATCCACGCCGACCCAGGTCAGGTCGGCCGTTTGCGTCAACCAGCCCAAAGCGTGGCCTTCGTCGATGACGGCCAAACCCTCATCCACCGTCGACATGATGCAAACATTGTAATTTCGATGACAGGAGAGGTCCGTGACCCTGCTTTCTCCGGTGTTCTCAAGGAGCTCAAAACCTGTGTGTTCAGCAAATTTCCAAACCTTTCCTTGCGACGAGGCCACGTAGGCAAAATCGCCACCCGGGCGCCAAACGACCGATGTCAAATCGTGGCCAAGAACAGAGAAGGTCCCGTTGACGTAGGTGATGCTGTGGTCGTAGGTATCGTATCGCATGGCCATACCTTCGTCACCCACTAAAATCGCCGTGTTGCCACGAGGGTGCCATGCGATGTCCTGAACCGTGGAATTCCTNCCGGTCACCAATTCAACATCCAAGGCCCGATTGCCGGCATCATCGGCCGAAAGAAGACGAGCAAAACCGTTCATGCCACCGATGAGAATATCCTGGCCGTCCGGTGAGACCGCACCCACCTTGATGCCGAGGTCGCTCTCGCCAAGTGCTCCTGCATCTTCCAACTCAATCCGACTCACGAGGTCGGCTGAAGCCAGCGGCGTAAGCAGGACCAACAAAAGCCCAAGCGCCAGCCAAGTCTGCCTTCGCATGGTTTAGCGACCAGCGCTTGCATCAAAACATCTCCCATAGGATGGCCACAAACAAATGGTTCGGACGGTGGTCTTATGAGACGCTGACCGTTGCGCAACACATGGAGCGATTTGCTGTTAAGCGTGGCCTGATTAAATCAAAGGGTGGAAATGCTGGTCTTGCCAAATTAGCGACCACCTACTTTGAGAACATCAACGTTGACGCTGATGGCGTCTTCACGGGCTCCTACGGCTTGTTAACCAGCGTTCAAGGCTCCTACGACGAGAGCGGGAAACTCGCTGTTGATGTTGTCCAACTGAAAGGGAGTGACCTCGCCGAATTCCTTGACAGCGAAGAGGGGCCAGCCAAAGCCATGGAATCCCGGAAGCGCTGGTCTGGCTTCCTCGATGAAGCCACGGGCTACAACGCCAAGCAGCGTGGCGACAAAGCCAAGGAGGAGGCAAAGAAATTCTCCAAGGCAAAGTCAGCCATCAAGATGGCGCACAAGGCCATGGAACTCATGAAAAATCTCGACCAAGCCACGATTGACCAAGCACATGAGCTGATTGCAAAACTCGAGGCGATGATCGAAGCTGGAACTCCACCTTCCGAGACGCAAGTGAAGAAACTTGACAAGTTGTTTTGAGGGGATTGGATGGCCACCAAGCAAGACATTCCTGCCTTGCTCGCAGCCAAAGACGGGTATGCCTCTTTGGATGCATCGGCCTTAGAGCGACTCCATTTGATGGTGGGAGACGTCGAGGAAGTCGTGGGTGTAGATCACCTCATCAACGCCTTACAGAACGGCACTTCACACAGCGGTGATGATGTTCTACGATGCTATGTCGGCTTTGAGCCGAGCGGGAAAGCCCACATCGGATGGAAGGTCCTGGCCCTCCAGCTGCGGCGCATGCTGGACGCGAACGCCAACGTGATGGTCTTCTTGGCAGACTGGCACGCTTGGGTGAACGACAAGTTCAACGGTGATATGGATGCCATTCAAACGACCGGCATCTACATGCAAGAAACCTTCCGGGCCCTTCTCAATCACCCACCTGAGGGAACAGGCCCCGGGGAACTGCAATTCAAGTGGGCCTCCGAGTTGATGGAATCCAGCGATTACTGGGCCAGAGTTCTGCGCTGTTCAAAAGGTGCAACCTTGGCCATGGTTAGGAAGACCTTCACCATCATGGGCCGGGACGAGGCCTCTTCTGACCACGACCTTTCCAAGTTTTACTATCCTGCCATGCAAGCCGCCGACATCTTCGAGATGGACATTGACATTGCGATTGGTGGAATGGACCAGCGAAAAGCGCACATGTTCATGCGAGACGTCGCCTCAAAATACGGATGGCAAAAGGCGACGTGCCTCCATACCTCCATCATTTCATCACTCAAAGCCTCCGGGGCTAGAATGGAATCCTTTGACCACAAAATGTCGAAATCCGACCCTGGTGGCGCTCTCCTGCTCCATGACACGCCGGAACAACTTCGCAAGAAGATGAAAGGCGCCTACATTTCACCTGATGACCCGAACTCGCCTGTCTATGAACTGGCTGAACACATCGTGTTTCCAGAAAACGGAGTCATTACCGTCACACCCAACCCGAAGTTTGGCGAGCCCAGCACATGGACGGATTTGGATGAATTCAAGAGCGCCATCATGGACGGCACGCTTCACCCCTTTGATGCGAAAATGGGCGTTGCTGACGGCCTAGCAAAAGGCCTTGAAGGCTTGGCTGCACACTTTGAGGCTAACCCAGAAACCCTTGACAAGGTCACTGCGCTCATGCAAGGTTGAGTTCATTCCTCAATGTGCAGTTCCTCAACGCTGAGAATGTCGATGGAAAGCAGACGCCGGGTGTCCTTGGAGAAGGTTCGGTCGGGCACCGGTTGAACACGCACGATACCGTTGATTCTCATGTAGGTCGATGGTCGGAGTTGGTCAACGAGGTCGTCGGAAATCGTTCCCAAAATTTGGTTCCGGGTTGAGCAGTTGATGAGGTGATGTTCACTATTGTAGGTGATTTGACTCATGCTGATGTCTTGAACATCTTCGTATTTGCAATCCTCGACGATCATCAAAAACTCGCTATCAGGACGGATGAACCTCTTTGGAATGTCGGTTTTTTGGTAGTTTTCCATCAGTTTCTGGAGGCACGTACGGCACAGCGACGGGCTTTCGCGTTCTCGCGCCCGGCGTTGAGCTACCTCCACCCGTGTTTCGCACTCCATGCACTCGTAAACGGCCAGCTTGAGCCAGCCATAAGGCTGAGAGACGTCGTTAATTTTGACATCGAGGCAAACCAAATCGTTCCGGTCGCGCATCCTCAATTCATCCACACGATTGAGGTAGTTCTCAGAAAGGCCAACGACCCGAAGGACCGGCCGAGTTGGAATATTGTGGTTGTCGAATTGTTCTCGCATGATTCTCGAACCCAATTCCAAGGCTCGTGTTGGGTTCTCATGGAAGAAGCGGCGAAGTGTGTCCTTCTGGTCCATAAGGGCGTGTTCGACATGAAAACCGTGAACGCTATCCTCCATACCTTCCAATCGTGCAATGTCTTTTTCGTAATTTTCAACGATCAGCTCACGCCACTCGCGAAGGACAATTTGCTCGTCTGGGTCAACATCAACTTTCCTCGGTGGCGACATGGAGTTTCCCCCCAGATGCGACGGTTCATAATACTAACCAGTGCAGAGAAATTCTTCCTTCTGCAGAATGCGTCCATGTGGCATCGTGGCAAGGTTCATGAATGGACTTCGGGTGCGTTTAATCACGTATTCAGGTTGATTCACATGCCCAACATCATCGTCCTCGTTAAACAAGTTCCAGACACCAACGCCAAGATTGTGGTCAGCGGCGACCGGGTTGACCTCTCATCGGTCAAGATGGTCATGAGCCCCTACGACGAGTTCGCAGTTGAAACGGCCCTCCAACACCGGGAAGCCTCAGGCGGCGAAGTCACCGCTCTGACCGTTGGCGGAGCAGGTGCAGAGAAGATTTTGAAAGACGCCAAAGCCATTGGCGTTGACCACATTGTCCGAATTGACGCCGATGGCGAAATGGATTCCAATGCCTTGCAAGCCCTCATTTCACAAGCAGTGGGNGACCTCGGTGGCGAAGTGGTCTACTGTGGCAAGTCCGCAGCCGACACTGGCGCAGGCTCAACAGGACCGGGCGTGGCCGAACGCATGGGTTGGCCGTCCGTTTCCAACATCATCGGCGCAACGTTCGATGGTGGCTTAACCGTGACCACACCAAGTGGTGGCGGCAACGCAAAGGTCAGCGTTCCCCTTCCTGCAGTCATCTCCTGCGACAAGGGGGGTTTCAAAGTCCGAAAACCCAACGTCAAAGGCATCATGCAAGCCAAGAGAGCAAGTGTTGATGTCCGTTCTATAGAGGCTCCCGCCTCCTCAGTTTCCATTGTCGCCCACAGCCTTCCACCAGCAAAACCTGCTGGAAAGAGCTACGAAGGTGGCGCAGCTGCTGCGGAAGTGGCCAAATTGCTTCGAGATGAAGCCAACGTACTTTGAGGTGAAACCATGACACAAACCATCGTTATCGCAGAAATGAACAACAACGCCGTCCACGCCAGCACCGCTGAACTCGTGAGTGCTGCTATCGCCCTGGGTGGCGAACCCACCATTGTCGTGCCGTGCACCGAGGCCTCGCAGGCTGAAGGCGCAGTGGGCATGGGGGCAGCCAGCATTCTTGCTGCCAAATCAGGTGCCTTCTCGCATTACGATGCCAGTGGCTGGGCAATTGCTCTCGATGCCGTTGTTCCACAAGGAACGGTCATCACCGGTGCCAGCCCACAATCCAAGGACTTGGCTGCGCGCCTCGCCGCCCGACGCGGGCTTTCCGTGGTCCAAGACGCCGTTGCGATCGAAGGCAACAACATCACCTCTCCCGTCTACAGCGGAAAGGCCATGCAGACCGTTTCGACAACTGGTCCTGTCGTCGTATCGGTTCGCTCAAACGTCTTTGAAGCCGCAACGGGTGGAGCGTCCGAGGCCAGCGTGGTGGACACCGATGGCGATGTTGCCACATCGGTTCAAGAATTCATGGCTCGTGCATCTGAACGCTTGGACGTGGCCGAGGCCAACATCATCATTTCCGGTGGACGAGGCATGGGTTCACCCGACAACTTCTCGCACCTCGAAGCCATTGCAGATACCATCGGTGCAGCCGTTGGGGCTTCCCGAGCAGCCGTGGACACATGGGACGCCATCCCTCACTCAATGCAAGTCGGCCAAACCGGCAAAACGGTCAATCCGAACCTGTACATTGCCGTGGGTATTTCTGGAGCGATTCAGCATTTGGCCGGCATGCGTTCATCAAAGTACATCGTGGCCATCAACAAAGACGCTGACGCTCCAATTTTCCAACACGCTGACTACGGCATCGTAGCGACGTGGGAAGAAGCCTTGCCGGTGCTCCACGAGAGTCTGAAAGGCATGATGGGATAATCAGGCATACTTGCCAAATCCGAAGGTCCCGCCCTCGCCGGCTGGCTCGCCAACAAAGGGGTTTGTCCGCTTTTCGTGACCGATGGTTGTCAAAGGTCCGTGCCCGGGATGAACGATTGTCGTCTCGTCCAACGGCCAGAGTTGCGTGTGAATGGAATTGGCCAGCAAATCAAAATCACCACCCGAATTTGCAATATCCGTTCGCCCTACTGAACCTGCAAACAAGGTATCACCGACAAAGACATGGTCTGGACCGCCTTCAACCGGTAGCAAGAGGCAGCAACCTCCAAGGGTGTGCCCGGGTGTATGGAGAACACGAAGTTCGATGCTTCCAAAGGTGTGCGTCTCCTGTGCTTTGAGTGGGTGGTCCGCCACCGCTGGTTCAGGCAACTGAAGGCCGTATCGGCGTCCAGAGGCTTGTGCAAGCGTTTGCAAAAACGTGTCATCGGGATGAAGGTACCACTCAACACCGTAATGCTCCCGAAGAACGGGAATGAAGCCGCTGTGGTCAAAATGGGCGTGGGTATTGACAAGGGCGACGACCTTTCGGGGTGGGAGGTTTTGTTCGGCAGCCATGGCCTGCGTTTCGGGACCTGTGGTCCAATTCGGCCCCGGCCCTTCGTATCGGTCAATCCAATCGATGATGCGCTGAGGCTCATCCCCGCCATCCACGATGATCGTGTCGCCGTTTCTTCGGTCGGTGACCACCGAACACCGCATTTGAAGAGGGCCGACGAAAAAATGCTCAATCCATGGTTCCGTCAGGGCCATGCCTGTTGGGAGCATGGACCCCTTCATGAGGTTGAGCCATCTTCCACATGAACAACAAGTGAATCCGTGGTCCACGAACCCTGTCGGTCAACAACTCTCAACTCAAAGGTATGCCCCCCAACCGGCAACCGAAGTTTGAGTTGCGGCGTGTTCGAGAGTTCTTGGCCGCGTCCATCAAGCCATGACCACTGGACGATTTGGTCGTGCGGGTCATAGGAGCCACGTCCGTCAAGCAAGACCAAGCACGTGCCATCATCTTCGCTCTGATGACGTTGGTCATCTCCTGCAATAGCCCTTGGAGGATGCACTTCATCCACAGCAGCAGAGAGGGCGTCAAGCAATAATCCAGTTTCTTCAATACTCAACTCCTCGGTACTGTTGAGAGCATCCATCAATTCCTCTTCATCGAGAATGGCCTCGTTTGATTCAGAGACGGGCTCAACCGCACCCATCGCTGCGAGTAAAGAATTGGTTGGTTGGTCTGCCGATGCCCCCTCGTCGTAGGAGGCGCGTTCATCCTCGGTTAAGTGCATCAAAACGTCATCTTCACCCTCACTGTAGAGTTGCTCGGCCGTCAACGCAACACTTGAGTTTGCGTTTTGGAACCAACCTGTCAATTCCGCTGTATCGGTTTCCACAACCTCACGCTTGAGATCAATACAACCAATGGGTTCAGGTTCCGTGTAATCATTTTGGTCGTCACCAGCAAAGAGGATCAAATCCTGTTTTGGATGGCTGCAAAGCATGGACGGCATGCCCTGATGCTCAACCTTCCACACTTGTTCATCACTGAAACCGTGAATGTAGAACCAGGAACTCGCTACAACGCTGGATTGATGTTCAAAGCACGAAAACACCGGATAGCCTGTGGATAAGACCTCGTCCATTCCTCCATCTTCGCGAAGCAAATGGACCGTTCCATCATCAAATCCAAGAACCGCACCAAGGTTCGAAGAGGAAGATGTAAGCATTCGCATACGTAGGTCCTTGCGTAGCAACAAAGAACCATCCACCCACATTTCGAATTCAATGGCTTCTTCTTCTCCAGCCACCAGCGCATGGCCCTCTCGGGTCAAGAAAAGTGAACCGTTGCGAGTAACACCCATGCCGGTAATTCGCTCACCATGATGACCACGAGCAGGTCGCCTCCAATGAACACTAGCATCGTTCATGGCCAAGACTGAACCGTCTTGTTGAGCCACGTAAATGGTGTCCTTTGATACAACCATTTGAAGGACATCGCCCAATCCCAACCGTTCTGAAAGGTTCTGTGACGGTCGTTCAAATTGAACCAGGTGGACCGAACCCATGCCGCTGATGACGGCCAATTTCAGGCCCATCGGCTCGCAAGATTGGACGCCCCCGTCCATCTCTTGGGACTCGAGCAAGTTGCCTTCGTGGTCGTAGAACGAAATGGAACCAATCTCGTCTCCAATCACCAGATGTGTTCGATGGAAGAGCATGAAACTCACTCGCTGAGGCACTGAGAATTGAGACAGGACAGTGATGCCCGTATCCTCTAAGCGACCCAATGAGACCGTTTGATTGGATTCGGCCCAAGCCACCAAATCCTCTTCAGCGGAAAGACAAAACTGCTTGACTTTGCTTTCTGGCCTGACCAAAGCGTGGACGTGGCGAGTCAAGACCATGGTGAGAGGTGGTGCACGATGTTCAAAAGTGCTCTGTTCACGCGTTCGTGAACCTCAAACATCATCGTTGTGAAGGGCGATGACCGCATCATCAACATGAGCTCGTCCCTTTGCAGCATCGTTTCGGGCATCCTCCAATTTTTGCAAGTAATCGGGGCTGATATCGCCCGTGACATACTCGCCATTGAAGCAGCTTGCGTCGAACTGAACAACGCTCGAGCTGGGTTGTTGGGTGACTTCGATTAAATCGTCCAATGTTTGATAGAACAATCGGTCGCTTCCAATCGTCGCATTGATTTCCTCAATGGAACGGCCGTTGGCGATGAATTCTTTCACAGCAGGCATGTCAATGCCGTAGACATTGGGGTGACGTACTGGAGGGGCTGCTGAAGCGAAGTACACCTTGGCTGCGCCGACATCTCGTGCCATCTCAATGATCTGGGCGCTGGTGGTGCCTCGCACGATTGAATCGTCCACCAATAACACGTTCTTTCCACGAAATTCATGCTCGATGGCGTTGAGCTTTCGGCGGACTGATTTCTCCCGCAAGGCTTGGCCTGGCATGATGAACGTCCGACCAACATATCGATTTTTCACAAAGCCCTCACGATAGGGAAGGTTGAGTGCCTTGGCCATTTGGAGGGCTGCGATGCGTCCAGAATCTGGAATGGGTATGACCACATCGATGTCGTGGTCGGGCCAGGATTCAAGCAACCGCTCGGCCAAGCGTTGACCTTGGTTCAAGCGAGATTGGTACACCGACATACCGTCGATGACCGAGTCTGGCCTTGCAAAGTAGACNTGCTCGAAAATACAAGGCGAATAACTGGCAGGAGGCGCGCACTGCCGAGAGAACTCATGGCCAGAGGAACTGATGAAAAGCGCCTCACCAGGAGCGACATCCCGAACAATTTCAAAACCCAAAGCGGTGATAGCCACGCTTTCACTGGCAACAATGTATTCGCTTTGTCCATCGACCTCTCGCTTACCGTAGACCAACGGCCTGATGCCGTTCGGGTCCCTGAATGCGAGCAGCCCGTAGCCGGAAATGACCGAAACGCATGCATAGCCACCCTGGACCCGATCGTTGACCGCTGAGACAGCACCAAAAATCGTCTCAATGTTGATGTGAGGATCACCTTGGATGCGAAGGGAAGACGAGCGCTCCCCTAGTTCAACGGCCAGAACGTTGAGGAGGAGTTCAGAGTCGCTGGTGGTGTTGATATGACGCATGCACTCGTCGCGAAGGTACATTCCGAGTTCATCGGCGTTGGTCAAATTCCCGTTGTGCGCTAAGGCGATGCCGTAGGGCGAGTTGACGTAGAAGGGCTGTGCTTCGGCTCGTGAGGAGGAGCCTGCTGTCGGATAGCGAACATGTCCAATGCCGACATTGCCTTCGAGGCGAAGCATGTGGCGCTTGAAAAATACATCAGAGACAAGGCCGTTGGATTTTCGAAGACGAAAATTCCCCTCGGTATCGGTCAAGATCCCAGCAGCGTCTTGACCACGGTGTTGAAGCACGGTCAAGCCATCATAGAGCAACTGATTCACATGGGAGCCGTGTTGGCCAACAATCCCCAGAATGCCGCACATGCGTTCGCCTCGTTCAAACCAAACTCAGGTTGCTTCTTATCGTTGCGATGAGAATGCTTCAAGCCTTGGGGCGGTGGGTCTTCTTGGACCAATTGTATTTTCGAATCCTTGAGGTTTCGCCGTAGCCACAGGAGGAGCAGACCTTTTTCTGCTTGTGGTAAGCGTTGCGGCCGCAGCGTCGGCAACGAATGTGGGTGGTCTTTTGTCGCTTACCCATGGACGGTGTACCTTTGGACATGCGCTCACCCGGACGACTTGGCCACCGACCACCCCCTTATGAAATCAACGGCAGGCGTTTTGCCGTACATCATTCCTCTTCGAATTGAATTCTCCGAGGAGGCGTGTTCATCAAACTGGCGAACAGCGTACCGGCCACGACCATCAAGCCAAGGCCAACGCCGATGAGTGTGGTCCCTAAACGAATCAAATTGGAAAGGGCTTGGGCACGAACGGAACCGTTGTCTTCCATCAAGAGTTCGCCTTGTGAGAGGAAATAAACGGTCATCCCCGCACCGATGAGAACGCTCATCACCATCCCCAACAGTGGTGCAACCGGACGCTTGCGAGCATCCCCGTAGACAAAAAGCGTCATGAGGAGAATAAAGGAAACAAAAGTGAAGGACGTCAAAAGTGCATTGGAAAAACGAACAAGCGTTCCTTCCGTTGAATCGACAGANACCCACCAGACCAGAAGCAGGATGGCCGTCGTGGGCAGGACGGCAAAGGCACCCAGTTGAGCAAGCGAGCGCATGGGCGAGTCTTTACTCATCTTCAGATTCACCTCCGACGTGGTGGGCAATGATTTGACTCGCCTGGTCCAGTTGCTCTTGGGTTGGTGGATCGAGCCGCTTGGGGGTTGGCTGTTGAGATTCATAGAACGCAAGGACGACTGCGAAAAGGAGGATGGCGACCGCAGCGCCGACCATGGCACCAAACACATCGGCAGCCGCAAAGAGCAGCTCCGTAGCAAAACGTTGGTGTTCAACATTCGGCCCATCGAATAACGAACCCAACACCATCAGAATGATGGCCAAAGCGGCCGCTACCAACATCAATCGCTGCTCCTGTTGCCGTTCTTCACCCACCAAGCCAACAACGGCGTAGCCGGCGGATGAGCAAGCAAGCACAGCGAGCAACATGGTTGGCCAGAAAATGTACCAGTACTTGTTCACCTCACTCGGGTAGGTCGGTGTCAACACCCACCAGTGCATCGCCTCGAGCCACAACACACCGATCACCACCATGACAATGCCAACGGTGCGGTCCGTTCGGCTCAAGCGGCCGACGGGCACATGACCTGAGAAAGCGATTTGATAGAACCCCACACCCAACAAGACCGCAGGACCCACCAAACTGCCGAGAAGGTGGCCGAAGGCGCTTGAAGGCGAGAAGGACAAGGTCCAGGGTGTTAACATCAATGAAAGAAGTCCGGAGCCAAAGAGCGCACCGCCAAGGCGGCGCTGCCAATGAACTTTGGAAAAGAACGCCAACATGGCGCCCACAACAACGAACAGCCCTGCGAGCCAGAAGAAAACGAAGGCTTGCGTCGCCTCTTCCATGGGGGATGCTGGGCGCAGAGATTTATAGAGAATCCCACCGAGGGACTCGCAGTGTCCCGAACACTCCAAAAGCGGTTGCGGAGGGCATAAATACCCCCCCTCTGTGGGCTGAACGCTTAGGTGTTCATATGGTGAAGCGACCCCGTCAAGTTATGCGCTACAGCCCGTCTGCTGGCAAGCACACCCTTCACACGGTTGAGCGTGTCAAGAAAAAGCGAGCATCTGAACTTCGCTGGGGTCAGCGACGCTTCCGCCGCGTCATGGCTGGATACCGCGGTTTCCCCCGTCCCAAACCTGACGGTCGTGAGAAGCCCACGAAGCGCGTTAACATTCTCTACCGGTGCACCGAGACCGGCAAAGCACACTACGCCCCTTGCAAGCGTGCCAAGAAATTCGAACTCGTCGATCGCTGAGGTGAATCCCATGACCAACCATTTTCTCCGAGTAAGCTGCCGTGATTGCGGAAGCGAATCCATCATCTTTTCACGCGCCACGACATCCATCGCATGCGGTGTTTGCAGCGCAACGTTGACCAAACCTGCAGGCGGCAAAGCCGACCTCGTTGGCTGCACTGTTGTGGAAGCACTGAACTGAGGAGGCTGAGCCTCCATGTCAAATCAAGACGGTGCCACCCCCGATGAAGGGGAATTGGTGGTCGCCACCATCACCACCGTCAAACAAAACGGCGCCTATGTTCTGCTCGACGAGTACGAGGGCATTGAAGGCTTCATCTTCATTGGTGAAATCGCTTCGGGTTGGGTCAAGAACATCCGAGGATTCGTCCGAGAGGGCCAGCGCGTGATTTGCAAAGTCATGCGAACCCGACGTGATGGGACCTCCTTGGAGCTGTCTCTCAAATCCGTTTCTGAAGAACGTCGCAGGGATCGCCTCCAACAATGGAAGAACGAACAACGAGCCCACCAACTTCTCAAGGTACTCGGCGAAAAAGTCGGCTGGAACGAGGAGCAAGTTGCTGATTATTCGGTTGAATTGGCCGAAGTGTTCGGAGGCTTGTACGCCGCTTTTGAAGAAGCGGCGATGCAAGAAGGTGCACTGCAAAACGCTGGATTTGAGGGTGATTGGCTGGAAGCCTTCATCGAAATCGCCGTGGAGAATATCATCCCACCCTTTGTAGAGGTCCGTGGCACCTTGACCTTGAGCATCAACGTCACCGACGGCGTCGCGGTGATTCGTTCGGCGTTGGAGGCTGCCGAATCCCTCTCAAACGAAGCCGAAGAAATCGATGTCAAGTGCTTCTATGACGGAGCACCCTCCTACCGCCTTGAACTCCGTGCACCTGACTTCAAGGTCGCCGAAACGATGTGGGAAGAAGCAACCCAAGCCGTGGTGAATCACATGACCGCTGCTGGTGGTGAAGCGACCGCAGAACGAGAGTGAGCGCATGGCAAAGCAGCGTATGCAACAATGTCTCTCATGTGGAGCCTTCTCACTCAAGACAACCTGTCCNTTGTGCGGCGAACGTGCTCAAGCCGCTGCTCCGTTGAAGTGGTCGCCTGAAGACCACCGAGCGGCACTTCGCAGAAAGATGAACGGTGTTGAGGAGGCAGATTGGCACGCCCAACTCGCCACGCTGCCAAGCCTCGAGGACATGAAAGCCCAGGCTTCCTCAGAAGAAGAGTGAACGAGCAAAAAGAGAAGGGCACCAAATCAGGTGCATCCACCTGCTTGGCGTCTCAAACATTATACTGCGAGTTGTATGGATTGGCCATTTATGTCCATGCGTATTGAATGGCGAGGCAGCACCACCAAACTCCCATCCGCTGCTACAGCCTTGGTCGCTTTCCCCGGGGTAGGCAACATCGGAAAGATGGCTGTGGATTCGGTATGCGAACTTCACGAATCGGTTGAACTCGTTCGCCTCCACCCGGTTGGCCTACCACCGCACGCTCATCTAGACGAAGACGGCTTGCTCGCACCACCTCACTTGAGTATTCGCCAAATACAAACACCCAACGGAACGCCACTCATCACGCTCACTGGAAAGACACAACCGACCGAGCCAAGTCAGCAGTCCGTGTTGGCGGCCGAATTGATGGCGTTTTTCCAGGAACAAAAGGTGGCCACGGTTTTGGTGCTCGCTGGCATGTTTGATAAGCCAGAAAATAAGGAGACCTTCGCCGTTGCAAGTTCATCCTCCTTCCGCATCGACATGGAAGCCATGGGAGTTGATGTTCGGAGAGATAAGCCAAAGTCGGGTGCAGTGGGCATGCCGGCTTTGCTCGCATCAATGGGTCCGCTCTACGAACTCAACTCGGCCTGTGTCATTGCAACCAGCGTCGGCACAAGTGCTGACATCATGGGTTCACAACGGGTGATTGAGCACCTTGAGCGATGGTTTGGCTTTGGTTTGACAGTCCCNACAAACGGNGGCGAGTGGTTGCGCGAAAAACTCGACGCGATGGCCCCGTCGGTGAAAGAAGACCTCGTGAAGGAAATGACCGCCTCTCATGACGCCTTCTACATGTGAATTGGAGCGCCGAGAGAGGGATTTGAACCCCCGCGTCCAAGGGACAGTGGATTTCGAATCCACCGCAATACCGGGCTATGCGACCTCGGCTCTGCCCCCCGCCTCATGCGCCACGGTCATAAGCATGATGTTTCACCGGCGTGTCATGGAGGTTCACTTCCACGGCAAGGACGTTGACATCGTTGTGGAGGTGAAGGAGGGCGACACCGTACGAACGGCGTTGCAGGCTGCTGGTGTGCTTCCTTCCATGGTCATCGTAAGCCACGATGGAACGGTGTTGCCTCACTCCACGCCGCTGAATCAACCGGTTCAACTGCTGGTGACGACGATCTCATCGGGCGGTTGAACGGTCCACCCGCTCAACAATTTGCAACCGCGAATTTCTGGTGTAGTCACCTCGAACCTCGGTGGCCCAGGCATCCAAGCCGAGGTTGGCCAGCACGACCACATCCCCAACCTCCAGCATGGAGTATTGGTGGTTCCAATCATCGGCCCAGCCTTCGACCTTGCAGGCCCCGGTGTGGTCCATCACCATCATGCCTTTTCTCGACCATGGCTTGCCGGTTTTTCCGACCCCACTCTTTTCGTAGGTGTAGACGACGGTACCTCCGATGTTGTGTTTGGCCTGAAAATCAAACAGGTCGCTCGATTCGACACCATCATCGTCATCGGCCACCAACGAGGAAAACGGGTCCATTTTCAACACGATTTCGCCTTTCCAGTTGACGGTGAAGACCGCATCTTTGAGCAGCACCTTCATGCCTTTCATGGCCGGAACAGCCACGGTTGGCGACCCGTCGGATTGAGCGGTCGCAATCACCTGGATGTGGGCTGTGTTGGTGCCCTGTTTCAGCGTCATCTTGAGGGGGACCCCATCCTTGACGTAGCCGACACTGAACAATTCGCCCCGCACCGTGGCCCGCGGATTGAGTTCCCCAATCTGCTGCAACGGCGTCCGCTGACTTGAACCCGGCAGTTGAATCGAGGACGACAGGCGGCGCTCGTCCGTTCCTTCGCCCCCCGGGCAAATCGAACGCCAATCGCAGCGTTCGCATCGAACCTCGTCGGGCGCATCAACCGGCACGCCTCCGGCGGAAAAACCGCGAACGGGGCGGGGTTCCGGAGGGCAACCTTCCAAGGTTGGTGTTTCTGCCTTTAGACGATGCCACAACGCTTCCATGTTCGCCTCGATGACCTCCATTTGCTCCACATTCGGCACGGGGACCGTTTTGATGCTTGGATGGCCAAGGTACCAGATTTGGAGGCCTTCCACACGCTGGTTGCGGTCGTGGGTTGCGTGCCACAACATGGCGTAAATCTTCAATTGCTCAACGTAATCTCCCGACCGGTCGTTGGCCCCAACACTGGCTTTCAGGTCCACGATGACGGGGGCGCCTGTCCAACGATAAACGAGGTCGTATTCACCCTGGAACCAATGGTCGGGATGGACGGCGTTCATCGTAAACGCTGGAGCATCGGGGTCGACAAACCAGGGTCGTGCAACCTCCCATGCTTCCGTCCACGACATGTCTCCATCGCTGGCAAGCGGATGCGGTCCTGGAAACGATTCGTAAGGGAACCCGTCAGGCGAAGGCCATGGCCCACGCTCACCTCTTCGCCATCGATCGAGGCCAGGTCCACCTCCGGCCTGACGGCATCGCTCCACTTCACCGAGGTGGAAACGCAGCGCGTTC